>Ga0190329_1000019_pt1 | contig 43171 bp, 37 predicted proteins | sample 48720423_MG_FD_161655 | JGI IMG/M metagenome (GOLD analysis project Ga0190329, IMG submission 161655) | Hydrothermal vent sediment bacterial communities from Southern Trench, Guaymas Basin, Mexico - 4872-04-2-3_MG | ecosystem: Environmental > Aquatic > Marine > Hydrothermal vents > Sediment ... | reverse complement strand
AAATTCCATCTTTGGTGATTGTAAATAAATGTTGCCCCGGCATGAAACCAGAACCTCTTAATTTTAGAACCCTCAGATACCTCTTCTGAAACCGTACTTCTTGCAACCCATAAAGATGTATGATACCGTCAACCACCGAATATTCAGGAAACCTGAATATATCCTCTTCTGTATATTCGCCCAAAAGGAAAGCAGTAACACCCCATATAGCCAATTTAGCAGAGAAATTGAATATTAGCTTCCTGAATTCCCTGTCGTCATTCAGAAACTCCCGGATAGATTTGATAGAATCTATAACCAGGAAATTGGGCTGAAGGTCCTTAACCCCCCTGTCAATTAGCTGGATTAGTGAATCGATGTCGTTACTGTATATCTTGTCACTAACATCTCTAAAAAATATCTTCTCTTCAATTAGATCTTCCTGAAAAAAGGAAAAAGAAGACTGAAACCTTATCAGTTTGTGCAAAGGCTCTCCTAATGTGGTGATATAGAGTGTTCTCTGTCCTTCCTTTGCCTTATTGAAGATTATATTCTGTACAAGAGTTGTCTTTCCAGTTCCCGGAGCACCCATTAAGATAATGGTACTCCCTGCGGGTATACCCCCCTCAAGCACAAAATCTAAGCCTTCGATGTCGGTTTTAATCTTTTTTGTCTCCATGTTTACCTCCAGTTAAACCCTTTTTGACCTTCTTTATAACCTTGTCCGCTACTCGATCACCCACAATCACTCTCAATACTACAGTAGCTTCAAGAAAAAAGTCATTCAAAATCTTCAATTTCTTTTCCTTATTTATCTCTAAATCAAGGAATTCCTGGAGCAAAAGTCCTGAATAATCAACTCCTATATATTTCACATCCTTGTGGAAAAAACTTAGGTTCCACAGCACTCTCTCTGCAAGCAATTTAAAGCCATGTTCCCCTATATATTTTGATGACTCTTCTGCGAAGATAGATAAGCCCTTAAGAGCATCTTCAATGTTTTCGAAGGTGAATTCTTCCATCTTTAAAATTTACAAGCAAATATACTGAAGTGTCAAGTTTTTGAATCGATTTATTTTTTGAATTAAAATCCAGATAATGTTCCTAGTGAGAAGAGTAATTGTAATTCTAATCCTTATTATTTTTGCTTTGAACTTAAAGCTTCCAGGTATAACTATAAATAAACATTCCATAAAAATTATAGGGCCTGAAGAGAGGGTAAATTTAGATGAAGATGCAGATACAATTGTGTTCCATCGCCTTCCTGACCCTGATACTCTTAAAATCCTCCAAAGAAGGGGGAAGACAATTCTTTTATTAAATAGTGATATTGAAAAAAACGTCACCATAAAATATCGTCCTTTCACACTTTCTCCCTATGATACTCTTTTTATACCCGTAGAAAACATCAAAATCAAGGGAATACAAATAAATAACAAACCAATTGATTATAATGTGATCAATCTTAAAGATTCTGTCATGATTGTAGTACCGCTCCAGTACGGCGATAATAAAATTTTCTTAAGTGGAGTCGTATCTGGAAGAGAAATAGATACAACACTTTTTTGTTTTAGAAACCGGGAGTTTTATAAAATAGCCGTAATTTCTTCCAGCATCTCCCCTCTCTTTAAGGCTTTAAGATTCTACGCTTACAGGTACCCTGAATATAAATTTAGGTTTTATCTCATAAGTAGTGGAGTAATTATAGAACTGTATGACTTCTATGTGAATAAAATGAGAACAATAAAATATCCGGAAGCAGATCTTTGGGTGGTCTATGGATTAAAGGCCTTGAAAAGTTTTCCTGAAATACAGGATAAGTGTTTACTTATCCTTTCTCCCGAGGATGGTAGATATATCAAAATGGACAGCTTGAAGGTCCATTTTCAGGACACAATTTATACTGTAAAAGAAGCAGGCATTGTCTGGAGAAATCTTAATCTTAAAAAAATTGTTGCCAGGTCCTCTGTTTTAGGGAATTATCCTGCAGCCGGGATTTCAGAAAATAATATTGCAATACTTACAATACCTGACTTATGGGAAATGCAGAAATCCAACCCACTTTTTCTCGGAAGAATTTTAACAACTCTTTTTTCTTATGTCGTAATCCCAAAAATTAAACTTAAGCAAAACCTCAACAGACTTTATATAGTCCTCTCTCCTGCCCCTCAAGAGAATCAGTATTTCAAAATCAAGATAGATGGTAAGCCTTATTATGGCCTTTTAGAATTTCCCGGTATTATACCTTTACCAGAACTCTCACCGGGCAATCACCAATTATTTATCGAAATTAGAAACAATAATACAACGCTATTCTCCAAAGATATTGATTTTTCTTACCAAAAAACGGTAACCAGTAAAGTCTATGAGGTTGAGAGAATAAGCAGCATTCCACCAGAAGGGTTATATATAAAAAGTGGATTTATAGAGGCAAGGCAAAATATAATTTTTATTTTCTTAGCATTCGGTTTTATATTCTTAACCTGGATATTTGAAAAATTAAAGGAGGTTATACAGTGAGGATGGTGGATATTATAAAAAAGAAAAGGGACGGTAATAAACTATCACCAGAAGAGATAACTTTTTTAATAAAAGGGTATACCCTGGGGAATATACCAGATTATCAGGTAGCTGCTTTTTTGATGGCAGTATACTTTCAAGGTATGGATTCGGAGGAAATGGCCTCTTTAACCCATGAAATGATGAAATCAGGTGAGGTTCTTGATTTGACTTATATCAAAGCCCCCAAGGTGGATAAACATTCCACAGGAGGAGTTGGCGATAAAATCTCTCTTCCCCTGGCACCATTGGTTGCATCATGCGGAATTGTAGTTCCAATGATATCCGGCAGAGCACTTGGACATACTGGCGGTACTCTGGATAAGCTGGAATCAATACCGGGATACAGAACAAACCTCTCTGTGGAAGAATTCAAACAGCAACTGGAAAAAATTGGAGTCTCAATAATTGGCCAGACAGAAAAGCTTTGCCCTGCTGACAAAAAAATGTATGCTTTGAGAGATGTCACAGCTACTGTGGAAAGTATTCCTTTAATATCAGCAAGTATTATGTCCAAAAAACTTGCAGAAGGTATTGATGGCCTGGTTCTCGACGTGAAAACTGGAAGTGGAGCTTTCATGAAAAAATATGAAGATGCCAAAAAACTGGCAATGGCAATGGTCTCAATCGGAAAAGAAATGGGCAAAAATGTCAAGGCCCTGATAACCAATATGGATGAACCTCTGGGTTACAAAATAGGCAACGCACTGGAAGTCCTCGAGTCAGTGGAAGTGCTAAGAGGTACTGGGCCTCAGGACGTTAGAGAGCTCACACTGGCTCTTGGAAGTCAAATGTTAATTATCGGGGGAATAGCTGAAAATGAAAAAGAAGCTAGAAATATACTTCTTGAATCACTTACTTCTGGCAAGGCATATGATAAATGGGAAGAAATGGTAAGCTCTCAAGGTGGAGACCCACATGCAATTCTAAAAGAAGAGTTTACTCACACAGAATATGTAGAATTTATAAAAGCTCAACAAGATGGATATCTTTACAAATACGATACCTACAAGGTGGGTGTGGGGGTTTCAATCCTTGGTGCAGGTAGGGAAAGAGTAGAAGACAAAATTGATCCGAAAGTGGGAATTATTCTTCATAAAAAAGTCGGTGATAGAGTAAAAAAGGACGAAATCATAATGGAAATTCACTACAACAGCAAGGAAAAATTCAAGAGAGCAATACCTATTTTGGAGGATTCTTTTATACTCTCTGACTCAAAACCGGAGAAGAAACCTCTGATTTTTGAAATCATTGAATAGCAAAAAAATCAGAGGCTCGTTCTTGACTGTTTTATCAAACTCCTTTATAAATTTACATTATGGAAATTGCAATTAAAGTATTGATTATAGCATTAATCTCAATCGGTGTGATTTTAGGTGTGTTTTTATTACTGCTCATAATTAAATTACACCGGATATTGGATGAATTCTCAAACACGCTACAGGATATTGAAGGTTCTCTACCAGAAATTTTAGAAAATATAAAATTAATAACAGAACGAACTAAAAATATTAGCATTAAAGCGGAGCAAACAGCCAACACTATATCCCGTAATATAACGTATCTATCCACCCTTGCACAAGTTTTTAAGATTATGAAAAATATTTTCTCTAAAAAGAAGGAGGAAACCCATGGGTAAAGAGGAAAGGGGGAATATAGGGGGTTTTGTAGCCTTTTTGATAGGTATGGCTTTTGGTGCAACTCTTACCCTTTTACTAACACCAGAAACAGGAAAGGAAACACGGAAGAAACTTAAAAAAGTTCTTGAAGAAGCACATGATTTTGCAGTGAGTAAAGCAAAAGAAACTTTAGAACAGAAAAAATCTCAAGAAAAGGAGGAGAAAGAGAATGAAAGTGAAAGTAGCAATTAATGGGTTTGGAAGAATTGGGAGACAGATTCTTAAAATAGGGCTTGAAAGAGAAAATCTGGAGTTTGTAGCAATAAATGACCTTGCAGATCCTGAAATTCTTGCCACACTCCTCAAATATGATTCGGTATTTGGAAAATATGAAAAGGAAGTAAAAACAGAAAATGAATACATAGTGGTGGATGGACACAAGGTAAAGGTTTTCAAAGAGAAAGACCCATCCAAAATTCCATGGGGTGAAGTAGGTGCAGACATAGTTGTTGAAGCCACCGGGTTATTCAGAACCAGAGATAAAGCTGAACTTCATCTCAGGGATTCTGTTAAGAAAGTGGTAATTACAGCTCCTGCAAAAAGTGAAATTGATGCCACAATAGTTATGGGAGTCAATGAAAATATATATGATCCTCAAAAACACAACATAATTTCCAATGCTTCCTGTACCACCAATGCCTTTGCTCATCTGGTTAAGGTAGTACATGAAAACTTCAAGATTAAAAGAGGTATTATGACAACTATTCATTCATATACTAATGACCAGAGAATACTGGATCAGCCACACAGAGATGTACGGAGAGCAAGAGCTGCAGGACTCTCTATGATACCAACATCCACAGGGGCAGCAAAAGCTATCTTTAAAATATTTCCCGACCTTGAAGGGAAACTATCAGCGATAGCTATGAGGGTACCTACAGCAGATGTTTCCATTGTAGATTTCGCATGTGAAGTGGAGATAGAGACTTCATTGGAAGAAGTTAATGCAGCGTTCAAGAAAGCAGAATCCAGATATCTCAAGTACACGGAAGAGCCTCTTGTCTCTGTAGATTACATAGGAGATGAACATTCTGTGATATTTGATGCTACCCTCACTCAAGTTGTAGGAGGAAATTTCATAAAGGTTTTTGGCTGGTACGACAATGAATGGGGTTACTCTACAAGAGTAGTTGATCTTCTGGAATTTATTGCTAATAAGATGTAGAAGCCATGAAAAAATTAACTATTTTGGATCTGGAAGATTCATTTTTTAGAGGGAAAAGAGTTTTTGTAAGGGTTGACTTTAATGTTCCCATAAAAGAAGGGAAGATACAGGATGACACCCGCATAAGGAAAGTCTTACCCACTATAACCTATCTATTGGATAGAGAAGCCAGGGTAATCCTTGCATCACATCTTGGAAGACCTAGGGGAGAAAGAAAACCAGAGCTTTCTTTGAGACCTGTTGCTGAGCACCTCTCAAAAATATTAAAGAAAGAGGTTAAATTTATAGACGATTGTGTGGGAAATAAGGTAGAAAATGCTGTGAAAGCACTTAAAGATGGAGAGGTGATTTTACTGGAGAATCTCCGATTTCATACCGAGGAGACGGAAAACGACGAAAACTTCTCGCGTCAGCTTGCAGCTCTATGTGATGTGTATGTTAACGATGCTTTTGGAACAGCTCATCGAAAGCATGCCTCAACATACGGCATGGCTCAATTTGTGGAGAAAAGAGTTGCTGGTATTCTTATAAAGAGAGAATTGGAGGCCCTTACAAAGGTAAGAGAAAATCCCGAAAAACCATTTATAGTAATTCTGGGAGGCGCCAAAGTTAAAGATAAAATTGGGGTAATCGAAAACCTTTTACCAAAGGCTGATAGATTTCTTATAGGAGGCGGAATGGCCTATACCTTTCTGAAGGCTCGTGGCTTAAGTATAGGAAATTCCATACTAGATGAAGAATCTTTGAATAAAGTAAGTGAATTTCTGAAATCCAAAAAGATTATGCTCCCCATTGATCACGTGGTAGTGAGCGAGATAAGCGAAAATACCGAGATTAAAATTATAAGGGGTGACATTGAAGAAGGCCTTATAGGTGTAGACATTGGTCCGGAAACACTTAAATTATATACCGAAAACATACCAGATCATGGGACGCTTTTCTGGAATGGCCCCATGGGAGTATTTGAAATAGATAAATTCAGTAAAGGTTCAATCGGTATAGCCCAGGCTATCAAGGAAGCTACTTCAAAAGGTTTATATACTGTGATCGGCGGTGGAGATACAGTGAGTGCCATTCATAAAGCTGGCTTAGAAGATGAAGATTTTTCTCATGTCTCTACAGGGGGAGGTGCAACTTTAGAATTCCTTGCCGGGATAAACCTGCCAGGAATAGAAATTCTAGAAGATAAATAATAGAATGTTTTTTATATTGACTCTATTAGTATGTTCCCTTAACTTTAAATTACTCACTTATATCGAATACAACCCTAAAACTTTTCCTGTAAACATACATGAGCAGATAGATGCGGGTCCACCGCGTGGTCCAACAGCCTTTGATGTGGAACATGGAAGGGCTTTCATTTATAATTATCTGAACAATTCCATCATTATTGCTCAAGAAGAAAGTTTAAAGCTTGTGCCATTAAACTTAAAAACCTCAGTCTATGATATTCTTGTGGACAGCGACAATATTTACCTACTTCTTTCATATAAAGGTATGATTTTAAAATTAGCAAAAGATTATAAAATAGTAGATACAATAAAATTTGACATTAAAGGTTTCCCTTTATCTGCCTTTCATTTCAGAAAAGCCGATAAGAAGATATTTTTAATGTGTTCCCTTGATCCGGAAAGTGTTTTTGATGTATCAACAAAAAGCTGGCTTTCATATAAAAATCCGAAATTCCTTGACTCGTATTATACAGTATTAGGAGAAACTGCAGATGGTGGACTGTTTCTGGCCCGTAAGGATACTATTTTTATTTATAAAAATCGCAAAATAGAATTTTTATTGTCCCTCACTGAGATTCCACAGTTTGTGGAAATTCTCTCTCCTCCATATAAGGTAAAATCGGGACATTTATATATATTCTTCTCAGACGAAAAAGGAGCCGGGATTTATCAAATAAGATGATTTTGTTCGCTTTATATTTTTTAATCACCGTAACACGTGCGGAGGTAATACAGGAAGCCAGAGAACATGCAGAAGTAATCTGGTTCTGTGAGGACAGACATGTAGCACCAGTTCCTCAATGCCCGGATTGGACATCGGATTATGAAGCAGGCAACACATACATGGGCGAGGCCTATGAATGGGGAGGTTGGGATACTCCCGAACTTTTCATCTCTAACCTTAACCAAGGACTCAGACCAGGGGCTCATTCTGATAATGACTGCCAGCAATGGGGGGACCCATCCTGGGCCACAGGTGAAGACTGCTCAGGTCTGGTTTCCAGGTCCTGGAGACTTCCTTATAAACATAGTACAAGCATGCTACCTGGAATTTCGGACACAATACCATATGATAGCTTGAAACCAGGAGATGTACTTGACAGACCGGGTTCTCATGTGGTAATTTTTTACTCGTGGGTTGACTCTGCTCATACACAACTTTTGATTTATCAGGCCACTGATAGGAGACCAGATCCGTGTTTAACAGCTCTGGACCTTCGGTATAGGTCTTATTATTCCTCTAGAGGGTATATTGCTTTGAGATACAAAAACATAGAGGAAGACACATCTGTCCATGAGATGGACAACAATTTTGATTCCAATATCGTAGTGTTTATAGCAGACAATATACTCCGGATAAATATCGGTGAATTGTCTGAAAAAACTGAGCTTAAACTTATAAGCGTTGACGGGAAGGTACTCATTAAGAAAATATTGACTAAAACCAGTAAAAATATTGAAATAAGCTTGAAAGAGTTGCCCTCTGGTTTATACAACCTCGTTATAAACCAAGGGGAAAATGTTATATTTAGAAGGCCTATTATTCTGGTAAAAAATCCTTAAGTCTTTCACCAAAGCGCATTTTAAGTTTCTTGAGAGCTCTATCTTTCAATTGCCGTATCCTCTCCCTTGAAACTCCCATCATATTTCCGATTTCTTCGAGTGTTTTGGGAGTGCCATCCTCCAATCCAAAATATAATCTCAAAATTTTTCTTTCTCTCTCACTCAATGTGGATAAAGCTTCCTCAATGACTTCGTGTAGTTCTTTCTGAGCATAGTAACTCTCGGGAGAAGGCAGTGCTGTCTGTCCTAAAATATCCACCAGTAATCTTTTTTCGTTATCTTCATATATAGGGCGGTCAAGGGATACTTCTCCCGAGAACATGCTGTAGGTTTTCTGAATTTCCTGAGGAGACATACCTGTCAAATCAGAAAGTTCTTTAATGGACGGCATCTCTCCGGTTTCTTCCATAATATCCCTTGTTGCATTTCTAAGCGTTTTCAATTTTTCCATATGGGTATCAGAGAGTCTTATCAGTTTGGATTGTTCGCTGAGTGCTTTTAAAATCGCCTGCCTTATCCACCATATGGCATAGGAAAGAAATCTAACATTTCTGTTCGGGTCAAATCGCTTAAGAGCCTTTAAAAGTCCCAGATTTCCCTCATTAATCAAATCTGAAAGAGGTACCCCCATATTGGCATACTTATACGCAAAGGATACTACAAACTTAAGGTGTGCATAAAGGAGCTTTTCAATAGCTTCTCTATCGCCCTTCTTTGCTCTAATAATTAATTCTCTTTCTTCCTCAGGTGAGAGTTGGGGCAAATCACTGATTTCCTTGAGATAAATTTCAAGGGATTGATCATCTGGAGGGAAGGGATTCATCAGCGTATTCCGTACTTTTTCATCAATTTATCAAGATCTTTCTCAGCCTCAAGAATCCTGACCACCTGCTCTACTCGCAGTCCCCTGTCCTTCACCAACACTTTTATTATCCTTAGTTTTTTTATGTCGTTAAAAGAATATAACCTGGTATTTTTATGGGTCCTTTTGGGAACCACGATACCGCGTTTTTCGTAAAGTCTCAGTGTTTGTATATGAAGTCCACTTAGCTTAGCAGCTACACTAATGACAAATAATGGTTCATCCGGTTTAATCTCCAGCATAGTTATCAAGAACCATGTTTATTTTATTTATTACTTATTAATTTATTGTATGCCTCTACAGGATAAACTTCAAGTGATTTAATCCAGCTTGAAAGTTTCTCGACCCTTTCTTCAGGGTTTTCTGGTATAAGTAGCGGTCTTCCTCTACAATCCACGATTACTCCAACCACTCCACCCTCTACTTCTCCTTCGAGTCTCTTTCCTTTTCCAGCACCTACATCAAAATTCTTGTCAGGTTCAATAACAACTTTGGCTTTTTCTCCAACTCCCAGAGGGATCTTAAAGAATTCTCCAAATTTAACTTCTCTCTCAATTTTTCTACCATCTGGAAGTATAACAGTAAGATTCATGCAGGGTTTTCCTTCCTTAGATGTACCTTTGGGGGCAATTGCACTACCGAGCCTTATAAGACAATCTCTATCAAATACTTCAGTAGCGGCCTCTTCATGAACGTTTGAGAGTACACCCAGATGTGGCATCATGAAAATGGAATCTACGGTCAGCATAGTTATCCCTTCAGGCTGAAAAGCATCGAGCATCATCATTGCAGACTGAACTCTCCTGGGAGCATGAGATAGAACACCTCCAGATCCAATAAGAAGAGCAAGAGACATCATGTCAACCAGTGTCGCTCCAGTCATGGTCTGTGCAAAAGCCTCTGAGATTGTTCTCTCCTGTTGTACACCTTTTAGTCCCACTGCCATTGTCTTATGATGTTCAAATGCCAGTCTGAGTGCCTCCCTTGCTATGGCTTGTTCAATTATTAATTCCTCAAGTGTCTGTGGTATTGTTGTGGGTCTGATCATTTTATTTCTTATTCTATTTTTAAGGTCATGCTCTTCGATATGAAATGGAACCCATCTGAGAATATTATCAACGCCTGCCTCTACAAGTACGTTAGAAATAGAATAACTCATGCCCAGATTTGCAGATACAGTTCTATTGAAAACACCCTGAAATACTGAAAATACATCAGTAGTAGCGCCTCCAATATCCACACCTATCACATCAATATTTTCTTTTTTCGCAACCTTTTCTACCAGGAGCCCAACAGCACCAGGAGTAGGCATTATTGGGACATCTGTCCATGTCATAAGCTTTTTATAGCCCGGGGCATGTTGCATTACGTGTTCCATAAAAAGTTCGTGGATTGCATTTCTTGCAGGTCCAAGATTTTCTCTCTCCAGGACAGGCCTTATATTATCCACTATATGTAAAGCAACTTTATCTCCTAGTATCTCTTTTATTTTTTCTCTGGCATCTTTATTACCAGCATAAATGACGGGCAATTTATATCCCACTCCAAATCTGGGTTTTGGGTCTGCAGCTCTGATAAGTTCAGCAAGCTCAACCACATGTTTTATGGTTCCACCGTCCACACCACCTGCAAGGAGTATCATATCGGGCCTGAGCCTACGGATAAGCTCCACTCTTTCATGAGGCATTCTGCCGTCGTTAGATGCAATAACCTCCATTACAATAGCACCTGCACCAAGGGCTGCCCTTGCTGCACTTTCAGCAGTCATAGACTTCACAACACCTGCCACCAGCATCTGGAGGCCTCCCCCGGCTGAAGACGTGGAAACATATATATCCACTCCCTCTTTTTCGCTTTTCCTGGGTTTTATTAGTTTCTCTCCATCAAGAAAAGTGATCCCGGTTAATTCCTCTACTTCTCTAAAAGCGTTTAATACACCTTTGGTAACATCTTCAAAAGGGGCTTCAACAGTAGTTGGAGCCTCTCCTCTGGTAATTAATCTGAAACTTGAATCTTTTTCCTCAATAAGAATTGCTTTTGTAGTCGTGCTGCCACAATCAGTTGCTATAATTCTTTTGATTTTTTCCTTTTCAATCATCTTCTTACCTCCCGATGTAGTTATAAAGAATAATGCACTATTTTCTTAAAATCAAGGAATGATAAGGGCCACAGACTCCTATTATACCCACTGGTCGGCTACCGAGTGCTTCACCTATTTCACTCATTGTAGGCCCTATGATAATGTCTATTCCATTTTTCTCAGCAAATAGCTGAATATCTCTCCTTGAACGGTATGATAAATCTCTAGCCAGTATAATTAATTTTATTTTCTTCTTTTTATATTTTATTGCCTTTCTTCCAACAATAATCTTGCCTGCTTTTTTCAGTAATCCCAGGTTCTGAAGATTCATTTTATTATCCGCAGAATATCAAAAAAGGTGATGAGAAGCATGAGCAAAATCAAAAAAGCAAAGCCTACTAATTGAAGCCATGTCTGTATGGATGATGGGAGAGGTTTCCTTCTCACGGCTTCTATAGAAAATATTAATACATGCCAGCCATCAAGTGCCGGGAATGGAATAATATTAATTACAAATAGATTCACAGAAATAAGACCTACTAAAAATAGAAGATTAAAAAGTCCATATTCCCTTGAAGATTGAACCATTTTTCCTATCATTATCGGGCCGCCAAGATTTTTAACAGAACTCTTTCCCCTTATAAGTCTTACAAGATATCTGAGGAGCAATACAGTTGTATCATAACTTTTCACCAGCGATACTTTCAGTGACATTAAGGGCGGGAGTCTTTTGTAAACCATGGGCAACAAAACGCCTATTCTGCCTATTTTTGAACCATCTGTAAGTTCTACTAATCTGGGGACAATGATGGTTCTGATTGTATCCCCTCCTCTCAGCAAAGTTATTGAAAGGCTTTCACCAGGATGTGATCGGATAAGATCCACAAATTTTTCCCAGGAATCAACCGATTCGTTCCCCACTTTCAGTACAAGGTCGCCACTTTTTAAACCTGATTCCCAGGCAGCTCCTCCTTTTTCTACTTTGTATATCAACGGTGGGATATAAGGCACAATTCCCAGGGAATCTAAAGATTTCCCTGTTAATATAAGAGAAACTATCTGATCATTTCGGTATATTTTAACCACATTTGTGTCTTTTTTGGTGTATTCACCATAAAAATCGTCCCAGGATTTTACTTTTATATTGTCGATCTCTACAATACTATCCCCTGGCATAATGCCAGCAAAATAGGCTCTCGAGCCTTCTTCAACTCTTGCAATCTTTGTAATCGGGATTACAGGATAACCAACTGCCGAATAAGCCACAATAAATACGAGAATAGCAAAGATAAGGTTAAATATAGGGCCTCCCAATACAATTGCAATTTTTTTATAGAATGGTTGCGCTAAAAAATCATGCTTTTCATAGTGATTTTTCCCCGGATCTTCACCCGACATTCTCACATAACCGCCAAAGGGAATTATACGCAGAGAATAAACGGTATCACCAATCTGTTTCTTTACAATATAAGGTCCAAACCCAATTGAAAATTCAAGGACTTTTACTCCATTAAGCTTGGCCAATAAAAAATGACCTACTTCATGAATAATAATTAAAATGCCTATTATAAATATTGTTAGTATTACAGTACCCACAACGTGACTATTTTAAGCTATCTTTGAAGTTTCTTCAAAACAAGTGCTAAATAAATATGGTTATATATCCGAATATTATAAGTAGTATAATACCTGTGAATAACTTAATGCGGGCAATGTTACGCTTAAATAGAAGCTTTATAGCACCTTCTCCTGCAAAGATACTGATCAATCCTATAATTAACAATGGAACCAGAAAAAAGAAATTATAAATCAAAAGATAAATCACAGGACCACCTACACTTTTCCCGTGTTTAAGCATTACAAGAATTGTAGGTAAATAAATCTCCCCCGTACAAACAAGTTCCAGGGAAGAAACTAAAAATCCTGCAAGAAAAGCACTGTAGAAAAGATATTTTTTTATGCTATTTCTGGCCTTTTCTCTAAGACTGCTGCTCATTTTTAAGGTCATTTCTTCAAATTTGCCCGCTTTAGCTTTGTGATAATCCCGAAAATTCAATATTGAGAACGCCAGAGTAAAAGCCGCTATCACAATTTTTATAAATACTCTTGCTTTTTGCATTTTTTCAAATGATTTTAATATTCCCATAATTCCAATACCTGCAAGGAAATAAAAAACCAGAACTCCTCCTGCATAAAATAAGAGGGTTAATAACATCCTCTTCCTGGAGTCAGTGAAAAGACTTAAATATGTAATCAGAAACAGGAAAGTAGCAAACACACAGGGGTTAATGCCATCAAGGAGGGCTGCACTTATGACCGGGAATAGAGAAAGGCCAGGAATTTTTATATTATAATGGGGCGCAGCTTTGAGATTCACACTGAGAATCTTTCTAATATTTTCAACATTAATGGAATTGCCTCTTAAAAATTCTCCTCTATAATACACCAGTGGTGGACCACTCTTAATTCCAGCCTTTCTTGCCTGTAATAATAAATAAAACCCTGTATCTTCTGCACTGCTCACATAATTGATTTTTATTTTTTTATTTTCTTTTTTTAACCTTTGAAATACATAATAAGCTTCAATACACTCCTTGCAACCGGGTATGTATACTAAATACAAAGTACTGGAGTCAGGTGTAAAAGATATCACCTCGTTATTAGATTTAAGCAGCAAACTCTGAGATTTTTTGAGGTCATTTTCCCCTAAAAATCTTTTGAGGAATTCGTTCTTGCTGTATGTTTTGCCATCAAGAATAAAATAAGGTATACCACCATCAGCAGGCGGTTCAAATTTGCTTATATAGACATAATTTTCCTCTTTTGAAATATCAATTTTTTTGAAAAATGGGAAAATTTGCTGTATTTGTGCTTCATATTCTGAAAAAAATTGGATGCATTCATGACATTCCGAAGAATAAATGATAAAAAGTGTATCTGCTTTTGGATAAGAAAGTATCAGAGTAAATAAAAGCCAGAGATTACTCACTTTTCTCTACTAGAGTATACCTGTATCTCCTGAACCAGCCATGAAAACCGTCTCTTAATATAAAACTGTTCTTATAACCCTTATCTCTTAAATAGTGAATTAGCTCTATAGGTTTTTCGTCTGAATACACTAATACAATTGTAACATCTCTGGGTATAAACAGTTTTTCAAACCTTTGTTTGAATTTGTCTCTGGGGGTCCATTCAGAACCAAGAATATGCATTTTTCCATATTGTTCCCTTGACCTCAAATCGAAAATAATACAATATCTGCCCATTAGTTCTGATGGGTCCAAAAAATGTTTATTAACAATTCCTGCCAATTTGAGAACAAAAATAGAAGTTTCGGGATCATTTGATTTGATAAAAATTGCCTTGGTGACTTTCCCTCTGTATCCTTTGGTATCAAATCTCACTTTTATTGTAGTGGAATCCCCTGGAGATAGTTCCATCTCGCCGGTATTAGCAGCTGTACAACCACAGCTGGTCCATACTTTAAGGATTTTTAAAATTTCGTCACCTGTATTCTTTATAAAAAAAGTATGTGTAACAACCGCTCCTTCTTCCACTTCTCCAAAGTCGTATACATTTTCACTACAGGATATCCTGGGGCTTATAAATAAAATATGAATGAGGAGAATTAACATGTTAAAAATTATATATCGTATACCACCTACCTTCAAGATAGGAACAAATTACTTTAAAATATTTCCATGAAGAGTTATATTCTTGTTTTAAAACTTCATAAAAAGATTAAAATTGTGGTTGGGCAACTCGGTGAAATATTGTTTCTGCCGGGAACATATCTCTATATAGGAAGTGGAAGAAAGTATTTGCATGCCCGAATTAAGAGACATCTTAGAAAAAACAAAAAATTAAGATGGCATATAGATTATCTCACTGCAAGTCAATATGTGGATGTAGTAAAAATATTTGTTTCAAAGTTGAAAGAAGAGGAACTGGTACAAAAAATATTAAATAAATTTAGCAACCAAATGCTACCTGTTAAAGGTTTTGGCTCAAGTGACTCAAGATTCCACAGCCATCTATTTTATATACCTGATTTTATTGAAGATTATCTACACTCCTTTGTTAAGCTCTTGACTTTCTAAGGCGAATCCGGCATACTAAATAAAATGAAATGTCCTTTTTGTGGTAAAGAAAATCCTCCGTATGCATCTTACTGTCTATATTGCGGTCATAACCTGAAAGAAGAGTATATTCTACAACTAACACATGGTGAAAGAAGATTGGTTACTGTCCTTTTTGCAGACGTTGCAGGATTTACTAAAATAAGTGAACAGTTGGACCCAGAGGATGTACTTTCTTTAATAAATAAATTATTTGAAAAGTTAGAGATGCCCATAGAAAAATATGGTGGAACCATCGATAAATATCTTGGGGATGGTGTGATGGTAATATTTGGAGCTCCACAGGCACATGAAAACGACCCCGAAAGGGCTGTTAGAGCCGCAATAGAGATACAGGAAATCTCAAAGGAATATTTCCGTAATTTTCAGCAAAAATTGGGCATTAAAATCACTATCAATACTGGCGTTGTTGTAGCAGGTTATTCAGGAGGTAAAACAAAAAAATCTTATACAGTTATTGGGGACATAGTAAATGTTGCAAAAAAAATGCAGGATATCGCAGATGCAGGCGAGATTCTTGTAACAGAGACTGTTAAAAACTTTACATCTTACCTGTTTGATTTTGAAGACATGGGACTAAAATTTCTTGCTGGTAGAGAGGAACCAATTCATGTGTATAAACTTATAGGATTTCGAAAGGGTAAAGGAGAAGAACTCAAGACAATAAAAGGGAAATTGATACCACTTGTGGGAAGAAGTAGAGAGCTCAATATACTGCTCAACAAAAAGGAACTCGCTTTTTCGGGCAAAGGCCAGCTGGTGGAAATTACCGGGGAAGCTGGAATAGGGAAATCCAGAATGAAGCTTGAATTGAAAAAATCTATAGTTACTGGTCAAGCGAATGTATATGAAGGTGCCTGCATAAATTTTGGGCGTATTTTTCCATATTGGCCTTTTATTGAAATACTCCGAAATATATTTGAGATTACACCCGATGACCACAAAGAAGCTATCCGATGGAAATTAAGCAAACATGCAGAAAAATTAAACTTAGAGATTCAAACTGTTGAAATTCTTGCTAATTTGCTGGGGATTGGCTCTGCTCAGGAAATAATAGAAGAAAAAATGGTAATATTTAATTCTATTCTCACACTATTTGACAAATTGAGTCAGAAAAAGCCCCTAGTATTGATCTTTGAAGACATCCACTGGATTGATGAAGCATCTCTTGAACTTCTTAGATTTCTCGCTAAAAAGATCCCTACGAAGCGGATACTGATGCTGTGCCTGCACAGACCTGAATTTAACCCTGCTTTCCCTGAAATGGAGCATATAACCATAATTTTTCTAACTCCTTTAAGTTTCACCGATAGTAAACAATTTATTAAATACTTACTGGGGGTTGAAGATGTACCAGATAGTTTTGTAGAAATAATTGTCAAAAAATCTGAAGGAAACCCGTTATTCATGGAGGAAATAATCAGTAGCCTTGTGGGTCAGGGATACATCAGTATAGAAAACGGGAAATTAAAAATTCTCAAAAAAATAGAAACTGCTGATATTCCTGCGTCAATCCATGCTCTTATAACTTCTGAGCTTGACAAACTCCCCGAGGAGCTTCGGGAAATAGTAAAAATTGCCTCTGTAATCGGAAGAGAATTTAATGTAAGACTCTTGGCAATGATAGCGAAGACGGAAAATTTAGAGGAAAAGTTGAGACAGTTGGAAAATAAAGGTTTTATATACAAAAGTAAGAATAAAAAGGATGTATATGTTTTTAAACACTCATTCGTGCGAGATGGTGCTTATTCTCTTCTGTTAAAATCTGAGAAAAAACAACTACATGCTACAGTAGGATTTGCTATAGAAAATATATTTAAAGACAGGTTAGAGGAAAATTACGACATCCTGGCTTATCATTTTTATGAAGGAGAAGTAACAACAAAGGCATTCGAATACCTAATCAAAGCAGCACGGACTCACCAGAAACTTCATATGTATGCTATGTCTTACGAAAAATTTAAAAAGGCACTGAATGTTATGAATAAAATGAAAATTAAAGAACAGAGCCTACAATCAATAGACTGGCAATATCTTATCTATATTGGTAAGGGAAAAGCTGCTGAGATATTGGGAAGATGGAACGAGGCTCTAGCAGATTTCCAGAAGGCTTTTTCCATAGCCCAGGATATAAAAAATACTGAATACCAGATGGAATCTGGATATTACCTTGCAGAATTATTGTCCTTAAAAGGTGAATATGAAAATGCCCTAAAGTATATAGAAATGCTCGAAGGACTACCTACCCGTAATTCTTTTTATATTAATTTAAAATTATTGAAATCCAAGATTTTGCAACTGCGTGGTGAATATGAAAAAAGTATAGCATTGCTAGAAGAATCCTTAACCTATCCGAGGGTGGAATCAGATATTTTTTTAAAAATAAAATTTTATACCAAATTGGCTTCGCTGTACTTAGAGGAAGGAAATTTTAAATTAGCCCATCATTATACAAAAGAGGCAAAAAAACTTGCTCAATCTCTTGAAGAACCCTTCACACTGAATATCTCATTGAATCTGGTAGCTGAACAGCTAAATAAATTGGGTGTTTATGAAATTGCACAGGATATATTAAGTAACGCAGTTAAAATCTCTCAAGAAGTTGGGGACAAACAAACGCTTCAAAGAATCTTTTATAATCTTGCATCTACGAAGGAAGGACTTGGAGAGGTTAGTGAGGCCCTTTCTCTACTCCGTAGAGCTCTTGAAATTTCAATACAAACAGAGGATAGGTACTTTATGGGAATTATAATGAAAAAGATAGGAGAAATACACGTAGATTATATCAAAGATAGAAACCAAGCAATTCAAAATCTGAAACGGTCCTGTGAGATATTCAAATCTATCGGTGAAAAATTAAATTTCTATAAAAACTATGTGCTTTTGTCTAAAATATATGCTGATCAATCCCAGCTGGAAAATGCATATTCTATAATAAAAGAGGCATCTTCCTGGTTTAAAGAAAATAAAGTTGAAAAGAATTATATCGAAGCTACACTAACCCAGGCTTACATAGAGTTATTAAGAGGTGAATTTGACGAAGCTTATCGTAAAAGTATAATCAAAAGTAAATACAAAGCCGGTGAATTAAGTTTACTCGCCTCGGAGCTAAAAACTTTGCTTTTCTTGTTGCAAAAAACTCCAAAAATATCCGAAGAATTAGAAATACTGGATAGGGAAATTAAAGAAATTGAAAAATGGCCTTTATCCAGGGCCTATACTATTCGATTAACTATTGTTAAGACGTTATTAAACATAATGAAGAGACAATATAGTGAGGTTATTTCCCTATATAATAAATTTACGGTATCTTTACCAATTACAGAATTTAGGGAAGAAAGAGCCTTTCTCAATACATTGGCAGGGTTCGCCAGGGGTATGGAAGGGGAAAATGAGCAGGCCATATTTATGTTTGAGGAGTCTCTGGGACTCCTGGATATTCTAGGGAGTATTCCTCTAAGGATTATTGCAAGATATTTCTATTTGAAATTTGCTATAATAAAAGGCCTCAAAGAGATTTATGCAAAAGAATTACCAGTACTTGAACAACAAATAAAGGATTATAATATTGGGGGATTTTCATTATTACCCCATCTACTTCAGGAAGAACTTAATAAAATTGCACAACATAAAAAACTTGAGTAAAATATAAGGGTGTTAGAAAAATGAAAGAATTAACCGCACATATAGAAAAGACATATCGGGCCTATAGAATTTACCCCAGGGAACACGAAATACCCAAACATTTTTTAAGGCAGGTCTGGGAAAAACTCAAAGAACTTTTCACATCCCGGGCAGAAATTTCTTTTTACATAGAAAGGAATAGAATCCTGGATGAAGAGGGGAACATCATACTGGAAGGCGAAGAAAACGAAGAAAGCTTCTCCTGGTTTTTGTATAAAGGAGGGATAAAGGGTATTGTAATAACCCCTCAAATTTCACTGTATGAACTTAAGGACTTTTTCGAAGCAATAGGCGAAGTAAGTAATCTCAATCAAGATAAATACGCACTCCTTGTAGCCCTGAACAAACGGAATTTTGAAGGCATAAGTTATGAAATCATGCCAGAATTTATTGAAGATGAAAATGTATTCATCCCTGAAACTTTTGAAGAATTCAAAAAACTAAAAGAAAAGGAACCCAAAAGTGAACCAATTGAATTAGATGAAAAACCTGTAGCGAAAATAGAAATCCCAATAATTATAGAATCCAGAGAAGTTTTTAAGATTTCATATGAAGAGGAGCAGCTTCTACAGGAAGAGATAGAAAAAGATCGGGAGCAAAATAAATTAGATAAATTATTAATATATTTAATTGAAATATTAAAAGAATCAGATCTTCTCAATTTCAATAGGGTTATCGATGCTATAGAAGAACTTCTACTAATAGAAGTTAAAAACAAAAACCTGAAAAGAATTTTATCGGTTTTTAAGAATCTTAAGCAACTTACCGCTTCAGCAGGACAGTTGGTCTGGGCAACTGAAAAAGTTAAAAGGATAGAATTACTCTTTCGAAAAATTTCAGATTCAAAACTTATCTCGGGAATTTTAAAGAAAGACAAACTGAATAATAACGAAATTCAGGAATTTATTGCATATTTAAAACCTCCGGTAGCTATTGATATCCTGGAGATAGCAGCAAAAACTGAAAAACATGCAAGAAGAAATGCACTTTTAAAAGGTATTTCAAAAATTGAAGAATTGGATATCAACAAAATAACACAATATCTCAAAAACAATATTGAGCGTAAAGATCTCTTAATCACTGGAATTGAACTTCTGGGAATGGTCTCAGATGAATCTTCCATCAAGTTTCTTGAAAGTTTGACAAATATAGAAGATGAGGATATACGCATAGCACTCGTTAAATCCCTGTTTTCTTTAAAAGGCGATATATCGCCTTTTATTAATGATATAAGTAGCAAGGTAAGACTGACTGCTTATCAGGAGCTAAAAAAGAATCCCAGAATAGAATATGCGGAATTGATTGCCCAAAAAGTTCTTGATCCCTCTATCCACCATTTTGATACACTGGAAAAACAAATTTTCTTCTCCCTTGCTGCGCTTTATGTTGATAACGAAATAGTATCCAAAAGTATTAAAAAACTTTTAAATTATCGCCCATCCTTTTTAAAAAGAATCTTTGAAAATAAAAAAACACTGGACACAATAAATACTCTTATCCGTTCCTTAGCAGAAACAAAGTCAAAAAAAGCCTTCGAGATTCTTTTGGAAGGTATTACTGAGGCACGTTATAAAAAGGTTAGAGATATGTGTAAAGAAACACTTAAAAGCTTAGGAGGTGGTTTTTACGGTGGATAAGAGAGAAATAGATGAAAAAATAGTAATCTCGCTTCAAGCTTTGATGAACAATATTAAACTTTACGACAAAGAACACCCTGCTGTAAAGAAAAGCTTGAGCGAAGTTTTGAGCTTGATAAAACCAAAGCTTCAGGAAGACGGTGAATTAACCATAACCTTAAGGAGCTGGTATCTTTATATAAACGGAATGAGAATTAAAATAAAAACAACTAATTTTCTTCAACTAAAAAATTTTATGGAGCTTCTTTCTGAAAAGGACATAGGTGGAATAGTAATTAATCAAAATGTGAAAGACGAAGAAATTCTGCTTTTCCTGGAACTATTAACAAAGGGAGACTTACATAGAGAAGACATTTTAAAATTATTAAAGGAGAATGAAGTACCAAGCATTCATATTTTGCCACTTGTGCATTCTGGAGAAATTATTGACCCTAAAAAACGTGTTAAACAGATATATTTTGAGACTATTAACTTAGTTAAACAAATATCAACAACTGAAAACATAACCCAGAAATTGTTTAGCAAATTCACAGTGGGTATCTACTACCTTATAGATACACTCAAGGCATCGGAAGGACTTTTACTTGGCCTAACAGTAGTGAAGAATTATGACGATTACCTTTACAATCACTCAGTCAATGTTGCAATTCTTTCACTTTCAATAGGGGTAAGAATAGGTCTTAAGAGTAAAGAACTTCTAAAGCTGGGACAATCGGCTCTTCTCCATGATATCGGAATGACTCAAATCCCCAAAGAGCTCTTGATTAAAGAAGGAATATTAACTCGAGATGAGTGGAAGATCGTTAAAACTCACCCCATAATCGGCACAGAAATGACAATGGATCTGGTGGGACTCAATGAAGAAACAGCAGATGTAATTCTTGCAGTACTTGAGCATCAAAAAGGGTATGATGGTAGTGGCTATCCCGAGTTTGTTAACATAAAACCCCTTTCATTATTCTCACGAATAATACAAATTTCTGATTTTTATGATGCTGTCACCACACCACGATTTAATAATCCGGTTCCAATGTCACCTGCTGAAGCTATGGCTCATCTAATCAAAAATGCCGGGAAACTCTTCGATCCTATCCTTTCGAAATTCTTTGTGAACTTACTTGGAATCTATCCTCTGGGGACACTTGTATTTTTGAATACCGGAGAATGGGGCCTGGTGATAGGACAACCCCAGGATAGGTTGAATATACACAAACCTGTGGTACTTCTGATCAAAGATTCCACAGGGAAGGATATACCAAGAAAAATAGTGGATTTGAGTAAATCTGAGCTTGAGATTAGAGAAGCTGAGTCACCATGGAAATTCGGAATTGACCCTGCGGAATACTTTCTGGAATAACTACTTCCTTCTCTTACGCCTCCATTCCATCAATTGCTCTACGGATAAAGTATTAAGTATATCCTCTGGTTCGAGCCAACCTCTACGTGCTACACCCACTCCCAATCTCATCATCCAGAGCTGCCCTATATTGTGGGCATCGGTTCCTATGCTCAATTTTACCCCCTTTTCCTTCGCAAGGCGAACATTAATATCGTTCAAATCTAATCGCTCATAGTATGCATTAATCTCGAGAGCAATATCTTTCTCCCGTGCCTTTTCAATGATTTTTTCAATATCCACTTTGTAACCTTCCCTCTGTCCAATTAACCTACCTGTAGGATGAGCAATCACATCTACATAAGGATTATCCATGGCTTTCAAGATTCTTTCCGTTACATCTTCATCTTTTTTCCAGATGTGTGTAGCCGCAACTACAAAATCCAGTTTCTTTAATATTTCATCTGGATAATCAAGAGCTCCATCCCCTAATATATCTACTTCAGCTCCTGCAAGTAATCTAATTCCGGGTTTTTTTTGATTAACTTTTTTTATCTCTTCCAACTTTTTAAGTAATCGATCTATTTCCAGCCCCCGAGCATATTTTACACTTCTTGAATGGTCACAAACAGCAATATATTCGTAACCTCTTTCAATTCCTTTTGATGCTATTTCTTCTAAGTCGGCGGTACCGTCAGAATAGCGGGAATGCACATGTAGATCTCCCTTGATTTCGTCTTCTTCCACGAGATTGGGCAAAGCATCAATCAAAGCAGCTTCTATTTCTCCCCTGTCTTCTCTTAATTCAGGTGGGATCCATTTAAGTCCCAAAACCTTATAAACTTCCTCTTCGCTGGCTCCAGCTATCTTTTTTTCACCTTTAAAGACTCCGTACTCTGAAACCTTTAATCCCTTTTGTTTTGCTATGGATCTCACCTTGATATTGTGTGCCTTTGAACCGGTGAAATATTGTAAAGCAGCTCCCCATGAATCTCTGGGAACAACTCTCAAATCCACCTGGTATCGATCCTCAAAAATACAGGAACCTTTTGTTTCACCCTGAGCAAGGACTTTAGTAACACCGGGTAATTCCGTAAAATATCTTATGATTTTAAATCCATCCTGTCCCACCACTAAAATATCAATGTCACCTATTGTTTCTTTCATTCTTCTAAAAGATCCGCAGGGTGAGATCAATTCAACTTCTTTCAATTCTTTCAATCTGCTCACTATATCCTCTACAATGGGAATCGCGAGCCCGATGGGTATTCTGTCTTTCATTCTGGTATAAAGCTCGAGTCCTTTTTTGATATTCTCTACTTTTTTAGGCCCCATACCGGGTAATTTTTCTAGGGAGCCATCCTCCAAAACTTTTTTCAAATCCTCTAAATTTTTGACTCCAAGCTTATCATAAGCCAGTTTAAGGGTCTTTGGACCAAGACCCGGAACATCCAGAAGTTCAAGCAAATCCTGGGGAACCAGCGACATTACCTCTTCATACTTTCTAATCTTCCCGGTTTCCAGATACTCAACAATTTTCTTTGCAATCCTCTCGCCAATTCCAGGAATAGTCATAAGTCCCTGCAGGCCTTTCTCTTTATATATTTCCTCTACATCTTCCACTAGGTCATTTAGCACACGAGCAGCCTTCCTGTAAGCATTTACCTTAAAAGGGTTATCCCCCATAAATTCCAGGGTATCACCTATTTTTTCAAATATTTGTGCAAGTGTTTTATTCTTGTTCATGATTTTATTTTAATGTTTTATTCCGTTTTTTCAAGAGACAAAGTTCTTGCTCAAACATATATGTAAAAATATAATATAACCTAAATTACAATCGAGCTAATATTATGGAAGAAGAACTAAAATTTGAAGATTTAATAAATGTATTAAAAAGTAGAAGAAAAATAATTATTACTTCGATTATCTTTGTTACCCTCCTTTCGTTAATCTATAGTTTTCTTAAGTCTCCTGTGTACGAGGCAAAAGCAAGAGTGAGATTACCAGGTAGCAGTCAGGTGACAGAATTCTTTCTTGCAGGGATGACAAATCCTTGGAACGATGTTCCCACTCAACTGGAAATTATAAAATCAATAAATGTAGCTAAAAGAGTTATAAATAAGCTGGGTCTACGATTTCGTGTACTGGATAAAAAGATGCCGCCTGGCCTTACTATCGATAGTGTTTATGTGAAAGAAGATATGCCCTCGGGGGACTTTATCCTAGAGGTTTACAGGAATTACTATTTGGTTAAAAATTTACCCGAAGGGAAGATTTACATAAAGGGGCCTATTAAAAGCTACCATGAAGAAAAGGGATTAGGCCTCAAAGTGCTTCTTGATAAGAAACAAAAGGTAACATTCCCGCTTAAAGTCAGGTTCGAGATTTTGGATTACCATACACTGATTAAATCTCTTTCTTCAAGGATGAAGGTTTCTCAGGAGGCCAGGTCCTTTATTGCCGTTATCAGAACCCGTGCGAGAAGCCCAGAACTCGCAAAAAAACTTGCGGATACTTATGCAAATGCCTATGTTGAATATACTCTCGACGATGTCAGGTATTCTGCAAGAGTACTGAGAGAATTTCTACAGCAACAGGTGAATAAAATCGAAACACAGTTAAAAATACAGGAAGACTCTCTCAAATTAGTAAAGGAAAAATTTGGAGTTTTTGCAGCCCTGGCACTTGAAAATTCACAGGAAAGCACCAAGGAACTCCTTCGAACTCTTACCACCTTAGAGATGGAAAAATCTCAGTCTATAGCTGAAAAGGAAGAGGCTAAGAAAAAAATTGAGATATTAAAGAATCAGATTGAGGGTAAAGGCTTCCTGGCTAAATATAGAGAACTGGCTGAACTTCCAGGATTGAGTAATAACCCACAGGTTCAGGAGCTTCAGAATAAAATCATAACTCTGGAGATAAAAAAAGCAGAATTAATGGAAAAATATACAGAAAAACACCCTGAAATCCAGGCTATTGAAAATCAGATTGAAACCACAAGAAAAAATTTACAGTCGATACTTAAAAGTCTTGCATTTTCCGGTCCCTCTGCAGGAGATCCTCTATTCCAGAAACTGGCAACGGATTTTATTACAAATCAGGCGCTCGCTCTGGCACTTGAAGCTAAGGTAAGTGCTCTTGACAAGGTTATAAGGGCTTACGAAAAGAAAATAAGTTTTCTACCCACCCAGGAACTGACCTATGCCCGACTTAAGAGGAAGATTGAAGCTACAAAGACTGTTTATAATATGCTCCTGCAAAAATTAGAGGAAACCCGCATTCAGGAAGCATCGCAAATCTCAGATGCTAGAGTGCTGGATTATGCTCTGTTGCCAAAATCTCCCATTTCCCCGAAGAAAAAATTAAATATTGTTCTAGGTTTGATACTTGGTACAATGCTGGGGATTTTTGGAGCTTTTATTGCTGAATATCTTGACAACACTGTAAAGAGTGCCAGGGAAGTGGAAGAAATAACGTCCAAACCAGTGCTCTCCGTAGTTCCTTTGATCCAATTAGAGAATGCCAATAACTCAACTTCCAGGATTGAAAAAACGTTCATAACACATTTCGACCCTCTGAATCCTATATCTGAAGCTTTTAAAAAATTACAAATAAATATTCGATTTCTTGATCCTGAAAAAACACTCAGAATCTTTTCAATAACAAGTTCCATAAAAGGAGAAGGAAAGTCTACAGTGGCCTGTAATATAGCCATAGCCTTTGCTAATGCAGGCGAGAAAGTTCTTCTAATCGATGGTGATATCAGGAGAGCTACCCTGCATGACATATTTAATGTGCCGCGCGAACCCGGCTTTAGTGACCTGCTTGTGGGTCATCAAGCCAAAGCATTTGAAACCCAGATAAAAAATCTTTATCTTTTACCAGCTGGAACCCGCATTCTGCCATCCCTTGACCTCTTCAATCCCGTGAATGTTGATAAACTTAAAGAAAGGATCAATCATCATTACAATGTAGTAATCGTTGATACTCCACCTATCCTCCCTGTTGCAGAAGCCTTGAGTATCAGTTCGCTTTCAGACGCCACCATTCTGGTTGTTAGATCGGAGTATACCGATAAAAATATCCTGCAGGATGTGGCACAACAACTTAAAAGGAGCAATGTGAATTTCCTAGGTACTGTATTAAATGCATTTAATTTTGAAAATTATGGATATTATGCGAGAAGATATTACTACGAATATTATGGACGTTCTGGCGTAGCTAAAAGAACCATATTTAACAAGATTATAAATCAAATTAAAAAATTAAAAAAAATGGAGCGTAAGCCATGAATCTGCTTCTAACACTTTTGTTTCTTCTCCATCCCGGCGATGCAATTGTATTGAAATTTCACATGTATCCAGAATTAAACGATACAGCTGTGGTTGATATCGATACCACCATGGAACTCCCCCTTATAGGAAGACTTAATGTGAAAAAATTTGAAGTCGATAACCTCCGTGATACTTTATACACTCTCTACAGCCAATATCTAAAATCTCCTACTTTTACTGTTACTCTGCTTTATAAAGTTTCTGTCTTCGGAGAGGTTATGAGGCCTGGACTTTACTATGTATCCCCGAGTGACAGGGTATGGGAAGTAATTGCCAGAGCAGGAGGACCAACAAAGCGAGGTAATATTAAGAAGTTGAAAATCAGACGAAAGGGTGAAATATTGAATATAAACACCTGGAAAGCCGTTACAGAAGGCAAATTACTGAAAGAGCTGGGCGTGGAATCTGGAGATGTATTTGAAGTACCTAAAAAGTTCTGGCCAACTCTTGATGAGATATATAAGGCAGCTACCACAATAGCGGTTATTTACACCATTTACAAAGATTTGAGTTCACAATAGAGAGGGCGAAAGTATGGTAAATGAATTAAAAGATAAGATCATTTCGAGACAGGCTTATATAGGTATAATTGGCCTTGGCTATGTGGGACTGCCCCTTACCCGTGAGTTTCTCAACGCTGGCTTCAGTGTTCTGGGTTTTGATATTGATCCCGTTAAGGTAGAAAAAATAAATCGTGGAGAAAGTTATATCAAACATATACAGAGTGGGTTCATTGCTTCCTATGTCAAAACAAACAAGTTTTCAGCTACAAATGATTTTACACGTCTGAGAGAGGTAGATGTTATTATAATATGTGTTCCTACTCCCCTTGGAGAACATAAAGAGCCTGACTTAAGCTTTGTTTTGAATACTACAAAAACCATAGCAGCGAATTTGAGAAAAGGGCATGTGGTAGTTCTTGAAAGTACCACTTATCCTGGAACAACTGAAGAAGAGCTTCTTCCCATTCTTGAATCCACTGGCCTACAGGTGGGCAAGGACTTTTTCCTAGGATTTTCTCCGGAACGCGAGGATCCAGGGAATAAGAAGTTCAGTACCCGGACGATTCCGAAAATTGTAAGCGGAGTTACTGAGCACTGTCTCGATATAATAAAAACCCTTTATGACCAAATCATCATCCGAACAGTTCCTGTGAGTTCACCGAGGGTCGCAGAGGCTGTGAAACTTCTTGAAAATATTTACAGAGCAGTGAATATTGCTCTTGTAAATGAACTCAAGACAGTCTTCGACCGAATGGGAATTGACATCTGGGAAGTTATTGAAGGAGCGAAGACAAAACCATTTGGCTATCATCCCTTTTATCCTGGTCCTGGACTCGGAGGTCACTGTATTCCCATAGACCCATTCTACCTCACCTGGAAAGCCAAAGAATACGATATAAGCACTAGATTTATAGAACTTGCAGGAGAAATCAACGCCTACATGCCATATTATGTCGTAGAGAAAACAATAAAAGCCTTAAATGCACACAAAAAAAGCATTAAAGGCGCGAAGATATTACTCCTTGGTTTATCCTACAAACCAGATATTGACGATCTCAGAGAAAGCCCTGCATTAAAGATAATGGAACTACTCATGAGGGAAGGAGCTGATGTAGACTACAGCGATCCTTATTTTCCGGAATTACCACCCTTAAGAAAATATAAATTTGACAAAAAATCTGTAAATATCACACCCAAAACATTAAAAAATTATGATTGCATAGTTATTACTACCAATCACTCCACCTTCGACTATGATATGATTCTGGAACATGCTAAACTTATTGTTGATACCCGGAACGCGCTTAAGTTAAAGGGAATTGTAAACGGCAAAGTCTACAAAGCTTAATCATGTTTTTGTAAAAACAAATTCAATTCCAGATTCAGTAATTTTAATGTCTGAAAGTTTAACACTTTTTCTGAGGGGCTTTGTGCATGAATCTATAATTTGAGATTTTTTGATTGCACTTTCTACATCTATAATCACTAGTCCCTCCCTGTATCTCACAATACCTTCAGTCTTGGCTTCGAAAGGAGTGATAAAACTTTTAATAAAGGGCATAAGAACCTTATTTAATTTCATTTTTACTAATATTTCTCTGTGTTCTTCATTCCACACGCCTGGTTCAAAAGACAACTCCGCCCGGATCTTAATAAAATTTACCCCCTCTATCACAAGTTTCCCCCCTTCTATATTCAGTGTTGGATTGTTTAAATAAGCTTTAAAATAAAAATCTGTTAAATACTCCAGTAAATCCCTGGGTATTTTAATAGTGTAAGGAGGTTCTAAAGAATTTATTTTTTCTATCAGATAACCGGTCACAACCTTCAGTATATCTTGCATATTTCACCACTCCCTTGTATTATTATCCGATACGTCTAAATACTGCAACAACTTTTCCGAGAATATAAAGTCTTTCCTCATTTGATTTTATGGTGATTACATCAAACTCAGGGTTCTCAGGAACTAAATCTATTGTATCTTCTTTTCTTTTAATCCTTTTGATAGTTACTTCCCCATCTACAAAGGCAACAACAATGTCATTATCATTAATTTGTTCGTTTAATTTGACTACTACCACATCACCAGGCAATATGCCCGCATTCTTCATACTTTCACCTTTCACTCTTAAAGCAATAGTACCATCAGCATTACGGACAAAAAGAGAATCCACTGCTATTGTTCCCTCCACATCTTCAAAGGCAGGAATTGGGAGACCAGCCTGAACCTTCCCAATTATGGGAATAATATTCAGATTGGAAAGTTTTAGAGACGTTAATTCTATGCCTCTGGTTTTTCTCGGAATTCTTTTGATGTATCCCTTTTTCTCCAGCGACTTAAGATGTTTCTGAACACTAGCTATATTTTTTATGCCAAGGCCAATACCCTCGGCAATTTCTCTCAGTGTAGGGGGGAATCCTCTAGTAAGGAGAAAATTCTCAATGAACCTCAAAACTTCCTTCTGTCGTCCAGTTAACTCCCTGGTATTCATTTGAACACCATTATAAACTTACTCACGAACGAAATCAAGAACATAGAGGGAAAGACGACTACATAAGATAACGTAAATATAAATAGAGTGCAGAAATTACAATGCTTATAATTGTTACTGGAATACCATGTTTCAAATAGTTTCTAAAAGTTACAGGTGTTCGTGTTTTTTCAGATATACCAGCAACAACAACATTTGCAGAAGCACCTATCAATGTCGCATTCCCCCCGAGGCAGCTACCCAATGCAAGAGCCCACCATAAAACCTCGCTGTTGGGGTAATGCATCTTATTCATAATAGAAAAAGTCACAGGTATCATGGCGGCTACAAATGGAATGTTGTCTATAATCCCAGATATTACAGCAGAAGTCAGTAGGATAATGAAAACCAATAGCTTGAAATTTGAAGTTATATTCAGGATATGTTCCGAGACCATTTCCATAATTCCTGCATTTTCCAGGGCACCTACAAGGATGAAAAGCCCTGCAAAAAAGAAAAGAGTTGTCCACTCCACCTCTTTCAAATAATCTTCAGGATGTACCTCCGTCAAAATAAGGAGTAAGGAAGCTCCGAATAAAGCTACTATTGAGGGAGGTATATTTAAAAGGTCATGAGTAAAAAAACCAAGTAGTACTAGTGTAAAAACAGAGAGGGTTATCTTTAAAAGGCCCCAATCTTTGATAGCTTTTTGTGGTTCAAGGCTCACAATTGCAGGGTCAAAACTTCCTTTTAAAGAAAACCTCTTACCAACAACAAATTTAAAATAAAGAATCACAACTATTGAAATTATAATTACCGCAGGACCAAGATTTAAGAGAAAATCAATAAAGGATAACCCAGTAGCGCTACCAATCATTATGTTGGGTGGGTCTCCAATAAGGGTCGCTGTACCACCTATATTTGAACTTAATATCTCACCCACCAGGAAAGGATAAGGAGATACACCTATCATATCTGCCACTAGTATGGAAACCGGCGTGATTAACAGCACCGTCGTTACATTGTCAAGAAGAGAAGAAACAACACCTGTGAGAATGAAGAACAAAAGAAACAATATAAATATATTTCCTCTTGCAACTTTCACTGATTTTATAGCCAGAAATTCGAATAAGCCGGTCCTCTTGAAAAAGGATACCATAATCATCATACCAAGTAATAGTCCCAAGGTATTAAAATCCACAAAATTCCAGGCTTCTGTTGGGGTAAGGAATCCAAGAATTATTAAAATTGTAGAGAAAAAAAATACAATAGAAGTTCTATGCCATCTTTCAATAATTATTAATACATAAGCGAATAAGAAAATACTAATCAGTATCAGTTCCATATAATCTACCTATTAAGTCGAATCGGGAGACAATGCCCTTGTACTTACCATCCTCAATAACCACAATACCGGTTATGTTTTTGCGATGCATGTAAAACATGGCTTTAAGAATAGAGTCTTCAGGTTCAACATAATCAAACTGCTCTCTCATTATATCATGTGCTAGAAATAAGCCTTTGAAATAACCTGAAAAAACCTCAGCATCAAGATAACCAAAGGTCTTTACAAACTGAAAATCAGATAGATAGTTAAAATAATCCGGAATAAAGGGGTCTATAAGGTCCTGAATGTAAATGACCCCCCTTACAATTTCATTTTCCACCACAGCAATCACCGGAGCCGCTTCTTTTATCATATACAAAGCTACATCTCTTAAAGTATCAGATTCACATACTGGAGAAACTTTTCTCATTACATGCTTAACTAAAATAGTGTTTTTATATTCTGCTGACATGACTAAATTATACTGGAGAATATCAAGATTTAAAAATCAAAGATTTTCTCTCAATCTTATGTCTTCAATAGCAAACCTGATTATTTGGGCATCTTCAGCATCTGGGTTTATCTCTAAATATTTTTCATAAAATTGAAGCGCTTCCCTGAACTTCCCCATTTTTTCATAGGTCACTCCCAGATTATAGATTGCAGGTGCATAATGGGGGTAAAACTCTAAAGATTTCTTAAAGCATTCAATTGCCTTTTCTCTGTTACTCTGCAGAAAGTATGTTCTTCCAAGCTCATTCCAAGCTCTCCAATCCCGGGGAAATTCTCTCAAATATTCCTCCAAAAAATTCTGAGCTTTTTTGAATGTTCTACGAGCTAATAAGTCATTTATAATGTTTCTCACTTCTCTCCATCTCTCTTCTGTGCTGCTTATCCCTCTGAACAATTTTTCTCTTTTTCTGAGAGTAATCTCTTTTTCGTTGTGTGAATAAATTTCCCTTTGGAACCATAATACTTCCATAAATTTTTCAACTTTTTTAATATCTGCTTTTTTTATAGAAATTGTGATACGTATTCCTCCGTCTAAGACTATTTGTAAGCTTACAGGCACGTAAGCAAAATAAATGACCAAGAGTACGGAAGCAGCAGAACACAGGGCTATAATAATATAAAAATTATAAACGAAAAGAGCAGTGACGGAAAGAGCTAATGCTGTAACAAGTATCCAGACAATTCTTTTCTTAACTATTTGTAAATATAAAAGATTTTTTATGGGTGAAACCAATAGGAAATCTTCCAGTATATTGCGTCCTGCGGCAACTAAAAATTCTTCTTTAAATAACCCTATAAAATACCTTTTAATTTTGCTTGGGTCCAATGAACTTAAACCATTAATATCCCCAATCTTAACTTTAAAATTATTGAATAAAGACCTGTTCATATTATCTTCTTTTTAACCGCTTAATTCTTGCCATATAAAAATGTCTCTTCTATATTATATATCGCAAAATTTTGGGGAAGTGTTCTATGTTGATATTATTTAATCAAAATCCAGAACTTTGATGGAAGATCTGAAGAGAGTAAAACTTTTTCTGTTCCTTTTAATTCAAAACTTTTAAGGGTATCACCTTTTTCATCCATAATTTCCATAGTTACTCCACTACTATAGCTTAAGACTTCTACTTCCAGAGTTTTATTTTTCAGAGTTCTAACATCAATAACTGATTTTTCTCCTTTCACAGTAATTCCTAAACGATTTGCATGGCGGGGGCTCCTCACTGCTTTTCCTCTCAGAGAGCCACCGTACACAGGCTCCCCCTTGTAAATATCTTGCACACCAAACTCTACTTTGATTGCGATTTCTGATTCCAGAATTTGTTCAAAAATCCCGTAAAGGTCACTTTCAGAAGGTCCCAGTTCCAGCTCCAGAAGTCTAAGCACACGCTCAAAACATCTCTTACAGGAAAATAAATGTTTCTCTTTAGCCGATTCCAACTTTTCTCCATCAAGGATTCTTAGAATATCCCTTCTATTCAAATGCTCATTCATTTAGTTTCCTCCATATTATTAATAGGATTTTTTTTGAAAATTGTCCGCAAAATTTTCCCATAGTTTTATCACCCGCTCCCTGACTTCTTTTATACTAAGTTGAATCCTGCTTTTTAAATTTCTCCTCAATGCCTCAGCAGAATAAAAGCTGGGTTTGAGATGGAATCCCCTTTTTGAAAGTTCTTTTTGAAGTTTTACAGGAAGTACCCTTATGAAGATATACTGCTCCAAATCATCCAGACTTTGAAGAAACTTTTCAAAAAAGGAAATCGGTTTATTTTTTCCGTACTTCTCGTATAAAAAGGCAAATAAATACCTGTCGAGTGCTTCCTGCTTCTTTTTTCTAAATGTACTCTGGGAAGTGAACCAAGTAACCGGATCTATAGGTTCCATCACATTGTAAGACATGATTTCAGAAATCTCCAAGGGATATGATATATAGAGCACCATCTTATCCATAGTGGGCAGGCATTCGAAGGCTCTTTTTAACCTTTCCCTGTCCATAAAATTAACAAAAAATTCTTCTTCTCTATCGTCGATATATTTCCATTCCTGATTTTCTCTCAATTCGAATTCAAACGGCATCTTTTTAGCTTTTTCCTTGGTATAGTATATAAATTTTTTGAACAGGTAGTTCTTCAGAGAGCCTCTGGAAGGGTCATATTTTTCTATTATACCCCCCTCTTTAAAAACTTCGTAGAAAAAATCATGCAAGAGATCTTCCGGAGGAGCATTTATTTTGTACGCTATATGCGCTGAAAGGTTCCTGAGGTGAGAAAAATAGTTTAAATATATATACTCCATAACTTCATTTTTACGAGAAACTATGAAAGCCTTCACCACTACTATATCTCTGATTATAAGCATGCAATAATCTATAATCTGTTCTTGTGTTTTAAATTTTTTAAGAGACGACACCAGAAGGGAGTTTGTAAACTTTTCTACCTCCTTCTCTACATCGGTGTATTTTATTTCAATTTTAAACTTATCACAGTAATATTCCAGAACTTCGCCTGTAACTTTTTTTATATCACTCTTACAAATCACCATCCTATTCTCCTTTCTCTTTAAGCAGTAAATAAGAATATGGAGACAGCTCAATGGAAGTATCTTTGTAAACTTTACCTGATATCATATCTACTAAAGGAAATTTCATAGGAACATTTCTTAGTGAAAGATACCTTTTCTCAGAGTATGGATTAACAATTATCAGAAGGATATTCTTCCCATATTTTCTCTCTAACATTATCACATTTGGGTCATTATATAAGCAGTGAAGAGTCCCTTTTTGCAAAATATCAACTCTTTTCCTTAAAGCTATCATACGTTTTTCGAGATTCAGAAGTTCTTTTTCCCAGCTGTTTTCATCCCATATCATACATCTCCTGCAGTCAGGGTCTTTACCGCCTTCCATGCCGATTTCGTCTCCATAGTAAACTGTTGGGACTCCAGGAAGTACATATTGTAAGAAAATCGCTACCTTCATTTTAGACATATTACCAGAAAATTCACTGAAAATCCTGGGAGTGTCATGACTTCCCAGCAAATTCCATGAAGCCAGTACTATGGGATAAGGATAGTTTGTCGTGTAAGAAAAAATTCTTGAGTAAAAAAGTTTAACATTAGGATTATCCACTTTTAGTAAATCCAAAATGGCGGTCCTGAATATATAATTCATGACACCATCGAACTCATTGCCTCTCAGCCAAGGGGCAGCGTCTCCCCAAATTTCTCCCACAATATAGACATCTTTTTTCAAAGTCTTTAGTGTTTTTCTGAATTCTGCCCAGAACTCATGTGGTATCTCATTGGCAACATCAAGACGCCAGCCGTTTATTCCCCTTTTTACCCAGTATTGTGCAACATCAAGGAAATATTCCTTTATTTTTTGATTCTCATAGTTGAGCTCGGGAAGGTCCCCGAATCCCCACCAACATTTGTAATAATCTTTGGGAGGATCCTGAGGGGTGAATTTATCTGGGAATGGCCACCTATATACTGTATACCAATTATAATAAGGTGATTTCTTTCCCTTATGCCTGACATCCTCAAAAAACGGATGATTATCAGAGCTATGATTGAATACACCATCCAGTATGACCTTTATCCCGTGTGCCTTCAGGGAATCAACAAGTCTATCAAACGCCACATTTCCACCAAAATTATCGTCCACATTGTAATAATCTGTTATTTCATATTTATGATTTGCAGGTGATTCAAAGATAGGATTGAGATAAAGACAATTAACCCCAAGAGAATCCAGATAATTGAGTTTCTGGATTATTCCCTCCAGATCACCTCCATAAAATACACTCCAGCCCCAAGGAGCAAGAACTGGTTCATATTCCCATTTTTTAGTTCCCGGTGGATCATTATTTTTATTGCCATTAAAAAATCTCTCGGGAAAGATCTGATAGATTATTGCATCATAAACCCACTGAGGCACAGGTGTAATTAGTGATTTATTGTAAACCAAAAAAGTATCAGGCCAAAAGAAGCTTTGAGTTCCGTCTATTAATTTAAATCTGAATCTGAAAGGAGTAAATGCTGATACCATCCCATCCCAGTATTCATAAACACCGTTCTCCCAAACAAGATCGAGCTTCACAGCGGTATCCGTATAGGTTACATACACACTATCAATATCATTCGCGAAAAGCTTTAATCTTATATATAAAAATTTGTCGTCCAGCGGTACTAAAAAGTAAATATTTTTGAGAGAGAATTCTATACACTGGCTGAAGATTATTCCATCACCTCTTTCAAGATGTATACCTGATTTCTGGGGGAGTACAACCACCACTGAATTTCGGCCTCCAAATCCATCAGGTACATAGTCCTGGGATTTAGGATCTTCATACCACTTTGAGCCATTTACCACAAACTTGTATTCATATCTTCCTGGTTTTAAATAAAGCGTCAACTCCCATACTCCATCTTTATCATTGTCTTTCATAGGATTTATTGTAGTGGACCATCCGTTGAATGTGCCTGCAAGGCTTACTTCCTCGGCGTTTGGAGCTTCAAAACGAAATTTGACAGGTATTAATTGAGTCTCTCCAGCGATACAGAGTAATATCAGCAACTTAAACATTTACTTCCTCTCTTTCACCCCTATCCCAGGCAGATCTGGTATCTGCCATTTTCCATCAATAAGAATACCGCCCTCAAACGGATCTTCTGCTAAAAGAAGATTCCCATCAAGATCTACATAGTCTACAAGAGGAGCAATATGGAGGGCTGCTGTAATGCCAACACTTGTTTCTACCATACATCCAAGCATAACTTTCATGTTAAAGCTCCTTGCAGTGTGTATCATTTTCAGGGCTTCACGAATTCCTCCACATTTTTGAATTTTAATATTAATCCCATCCACACGGCCCACCAGCTTCGGTATGTCTGTACTAACTATTGAACTTTCATCGACAATGATGGGAATAGGCGATCTCTCATACAGAAACTTTAGTCCATCAAGGTCCCATGGTGGCAATGGCTGCTCGACAAATTCCACGTTGTGATCAGCCAGAAATTCAATCATCTGAAGAGCATATCTCCTATCCCATGCAGCATTGGCATCCACACGAATTGGTTTATCTGTTACTTCACGAACAGCTTTTATGATATCTCTATCATAATCTGTCCCAAGTTTTATTTTGTAAACTTGAAATTCAGGGTTTTGCAGAATTTGCTTTTTTATATTTTCCGGCGTGTCAATGCTGATTGTGTAAGATGTAACTATAGGTTTTTTGGGAATACCCAGTAATTTATAAAGAGGAAGACCCAAAACCTTTCCTATATGGTCGTGAAGAGCAATGTCAATTGCTGCTTTTGCAGCCCTAGTCTTACCACTGATTTTTTCCAACCTATCATGAATTTCCTCCAAAGAGAAAGGATCCTGGAAAAGATCAGGGGATACCCTTTCAAGGAAAAATTCAATAGCGCCAGTAGTATCACCATAATAAGGTGTAGGAACAGCCTCGCCCACCCCTTCACCGATATTTACTATATATACATCCTTTTCAATCGTGGTTCCTCGGGAGATAGTAAAAGGAGTTTTTAGAATAAGATGGTATCTTTTAAAATTATATTTTAAAGATCCCATACAATGATTATAAACTTACCTCTAAGAAATTCAAACTACTCTCCCCGGTATCTCATTAGCATTTTTCTAAAATATTTGTTTTCAGGATCAAGCTTCACCGCCTTTTCTTCCAGTTCAATAGCTCTTCCTTTGTTTCCAAGCTTGTAATAGATGAGTGCCCCAGTATCCAGAATATTGGCGTCATTCGGCCTTAAGGCCATTGCTCTGTCAATAAGCTCCTTGGCCTCTGTGAGTCTGATACCTCGAAGTCCCATGAACCAGGCGATATTGTTGAGAAGATCCGGATCATTGGGCTTTTCCTTTAATGCTTCATCCATAATTGTAATTGCCCTTGAATACTCAAGCTCTGCAAGTTTGTTTTTTCCTTCTCTTTTAAACCTATCCCCAATTCTTCCATGAGCGTCGATTAAAAATGTCCTTTTCCATAGCTTGTAAATCCTCTTTAATTCTTTAATTGGATCCGGACTGTCATCTACCCTTATATCTATGTATCGATCGTTGTAGCCCGAATATCCTCCTCCTTCTCTTACCACAACCAAAGCAGCAGATTGTTTACCCCTTCTATCACCTCCTGCTTTTTCTCCCGCTTCCAGTGCTGCAATAAGTCTGTCCCCCAATTCACCCTCTGTTTCAAGAAAAGCTTTCTCCATTGCTTTCACAACCTGTTCTCCAGCAAGTATATTGCCCTGAATCGAATAACCTGCACCTGTTATATGACCAGCCCATTTTAGACAACTCTTCCCTGTAAACGCAGCACTTTCTCCATGAGCATTGACAATACCTACCTGTCTTTGTTCCCTTAATGTATCATCGTTAAGGAGAATACTAAGAACTTGCGCAGGAGCATACCCTTCTTTCAATAATTCAAGTCCCCGAGGTCCAAATCTTGTATTTCCCCAGGCCTGTGTGGCAACAGCCCCAACATCTGCCTTTGCATAAGGAACAACAGCACCTACTCCAAGGAATCTAGAGGCTACCGCTACACCTATTTCCCCTGTGACTGTATCCACTGCGACAATAGAAAATGTCCCTGATGGAGGATTTGAAATAAGTATACTTATGAATACAAACAAATTTAGCATCCTTCCACCTCCTGAAGAAATGTTAAAACTTGACCTGTAGATTATCAACTTTTATTATAAATAGCTTATGGTTGAAAAAATAAGGAAATTGGTAAATTTAATAAAAAAAGAAAATGGAAGAATTGCCCTTGTCACACATATGAGCCCAGATGGAGATGCAGTGGGCAGTTTGACAGGGTTCTATCTTTTTCTAAAAAAAGTGGGCAAAGATGTGGATGCAGTTCTAAAGGATGATGTTCCTTATTTTCTGGATTTCGTACCTGGAATTAAGGAAATAAAAAAGGATTTTGATGGTAAATATGATCTTATATTCCTTTTAGATGCAAGTGGATTTGAAAGAACAGGCTTTGAATTACCTCCTGCTCCTTTGATAACCAGGATAGATCACCATATTTCGGGTAAAGCTTACTCTGAATACGATCTTATAATCCCGGAGGCTCCCAGTGTAGGAAGCCTTATTTTGAAAATCATTAGAGAGTATGACGAGAAACTTCTGGATCAGGACATCAAAATTGCTCTGTATACAGCACTTCTGACTGATACTGCATCCTTTAGACATGCCAACTCCTTCAGATGGGCATTTGAAGATGCCCATTATCTTGTCAGCAATGGCCTTGATGTAACACATATTGCCAGTATGGTCTTTGAAAGAAAACACCTAAAAACTTATAAATTACTGGAAAGGGCTCTTTCTACTTTAACTCTGGACGGGAATATTGGTTACATCGTTATAAGAAAAAGCTTTTTTGAAGAAGTGGGGGCTAATCCCGAGGAAATTCAGGGTTTTGTTAGTTACCCCCTCTCCATCATCGATGCTGATGTAGGAGTAAGATTCTCTGAACACCCGGAAAATTTCTGGAGAATCAGTCTTAGGGGAAAAGGGAAGGTTAACCTTGCTCTTGTGGCTGAAGAACTTGGTGGTGGGGGACATTTCAATGCGGCTGGATGCCGCCTTATGGGTAGAGAACATGAAGTGGTACAGAAAGTACTTGATACTATAAGAAAATATATGAAGAAGTCACCTTGATTTTCCCTGTCTCTTAAAATAAAATTTTTCAATAAAAAAGGCGGCATAAAATGGGAAAATTAATTTTTGAAAAATCGAAGTCTGGAAGAATTGGATATACTCTACCAGCGCTATCTCAAAGGGAAAAAGTTACACTGAATATTCCTGAAAAACTTCTTAGATCAAAAGAACCCGAGCTTCCGGAAGTTTCGGAAGTGGATGTAATAAGACATTTTATTCACCTATCTACACTCAATTATCATATAGATAAAGGATTTTACCCCTTGGGTTCCTGTACAATGAAATACAACCCAAAGGTTAATGACTATGCGGCTTCTTTGCCGGGATTTACTGATATCCACCCCCTTCAGCCCGAAAAAACTGTACAAGGGGCTCTGAGATTGATGAAGGAACTGGAGGAATACCTTGCCGAAATCAGTGGTATGGACGCAGTATCTCTGCAACCGGCAGCTGGAGCACATGGTGAATTTACAGGGATTAAAATCATAAGGAAATACCATGAAACTCAGGGGAATCCTCGAAAATACGTGTTGATTCCAGATTCCGCTCACGGCACCAATCCCGCATCTGTAACGTTATCCGGCTACATTGCAAAGACTATAAAATCCAATGAAAAAGGGCTTATAAATCTGGAGGAGTTGGAAGCAAATCTTAATGAAGAAGTAGCTGCTTTTATGATAACAAATCCCAATACACTTGGCCTCTTTGAAGTGGAGATTATGAAAATTGCAGATATGGTTCACAGTGTCGGCGCATTGATGTATCTTGATGGTGCCAATATGAATGCTTTTATTGGACAGATAAGACCTGGAGATACAGGCTTCGATGTAATGCATTTTAATCTACATAAAACGTTTTCTACTCCTCACGGAGGAGGAGGACCGGGAAGTGGACCTGTAGGCGTTAAAAAATTTCTTGAGCCATACCTTCCTATTCCAAGAATTATAGAAAAAAATGGGAAGCTTGCATTATCTTATGATTTTCCTCACAGTATAGGCAAAATACACTCGTTTTACGGAAACTTTTTGGTGATGATTAAAGCTTACACCTATATCAGGATGCTTGGTAAAGAACATATCAGAAGGGTAAGTGAAGATGCTGTGATAAATGCTAATTATTTAAGAGTAAAATTACAGGAGCATTACGATTTACCTTACAAATCCATTTGCATGCATGAATTTGTACTTTCAGGAAAATTCTTGAAAAAATACGGTGTAAGAACACTGGATGTTGCAAAAAGATTGCTGGATTACGGCTTTCATGCTCCAACCATCTATTTTCCCTTAATTGTTCCGGAAGCACTGATGATAGAACCTACAGAAACCGAATCCAAGGAAACCCTGGATGCTTTTGTTGAAGCAATGACCAAAATTAAAGAAGAAGCTATCAACAACCCTGATATTCTACACGGAGCCCCTCATAATACACCTGTTAGGAGACTTAACGAAGCTCTTGCAGCAAAACAGCTTAAGGTAAAATGGAGTAAGTAAGAGTAGCCGTTTATTTTCTTCTACCCACAGGATAAAGATAAAGAGGTTCTTCCTGAATTTTAAGGGTATTTTTGACCTTTTGATCATCAAAGGCTCCCACTGCAACTGTCCCTAATCCGAGGGCAGTTGCTTCTAAATATATATTTTGGCCGATATGTCCTGCCTCCATGTGAACATACCTGATACCTCTTTTTCCATATCTTCTAGTAGTTCTTTCATATTCAGCAGCTATTACTATGGTCAAAGGTGCCTCAAGCAGCATCTCCTGCCATAGGGATGCTTTGTAGATCTCCTCCCTTAAGTCACCCTTGATTGTGAGCTCTAAACTATGTTTATGGGGCAAATAATGGTACACTCCAGTCTCAAGCCCCTCGACTGCTCCAACAATTATGTAAATTTCCATTGGATAAGTAGCTCCTGCTGAAGGGGCAGCCCTTTTGCCATCGGGGCTTGTAATCCCCTGCGCTGCCCAGAGAAGTTGTGAAACCTCCTTAATTGTGAGAGGAGAATCAGCGTATTCCCTTATGGATCTTCGCTCATTGATAACCTCTTCAAGCCTTCTTTTCCCCCCTCTATCTGGTTCAGGCAGTTTAATCATCTTTAGACTCCCTTGATTTATTATTATGAAGATCAGCAATATTCTCCACATTAGGAAATTTTAAGTTGCGCTGGATTTAATGTCAAGTCTGAAGTTGGGCAATAGAAAGTAATTTTCAATAAAAAATACAGATTAGATACTCTTCCATTATCCTCTATCCTAGCACTCCTCGGTCAGAGGGGCAAAGAATTTCTTTATTCTTCCTGTTCCTATAAATCTATACTTCTACCCAGCTCAATCTTTTACCACAATACGCTTCTTCCTAAAATGGAGTTTTCTCACAGAGTCTTTATCCAGTCCAGTGGCATTTTGGAGAGCTTTCAGAATTCCGCCTTTACCAAAATCGAAAACAAAAGAAATCTTGTTACCTTTTATTGTAGCATTTTCCAGATTGGTCTGGATACCTTTTATATCCGGTATGCGGAAAATATCAAACTCCACAATTGATTTTGAATATTTAGTCCAATCTGGTTTACTGAATACTTCTTCTATTTTTTTGAAAACAAGTCCTCCAGGGCTATTTTTATTCAACACCTGAAGAATTTTATCTCTATTTAATTTTTCTATCGTCTCAAAATAAAGTAGCTCCTCATCACTTTCGAAACCAAGAGGGAGTGGATTAGGCAGGGAAATATGGGGCCTCGGGACAAACCCTTCACTGTATCTGAGACGTAGTCCACTTTTGCGCAAAATGTGAATTATTATTCTTGCAATATCTCGCTGAGACAAAAATCTAAATTTCTCCCCAAAAGCGTATGTTAAAAGATACCGATAATAATCTGCGGGCTTTTTTTCTTCAAGTTCTATCTGATATTCTTTATCTTTTCTAATTCCTTTTCGGCATAATTCATATCCTTCTCTAAACCAGACACCACATCCAGTGCATTTTTCTTTCATACAGTCTGGCGTCATCACCATTTTTAGAGATTTTTTATATTCCTTCAAGAGAAAGGGTTTGAAAATCTCAGTATTAATCACTTCCCAAGGTAAAGATTCCTCAAGGCTCCTCTTTCCCGTGTATTTATAGGGGTCTATACCTGAGGCATAAAATGCCTTTTCATATTTTGAAAAATCGAAGAATTCTTTTCTAGAATCAAATATTGCTCCATTTCTATATGCGATTTCAAGTACCTGTGCAAGTTTCTCATCCCCTCTCCCAAAGATCCCTTCAAGAAAACTCATGTAAGGGTTATGATAAGTGATTTGCATCCGTTTTGATTTCCTGAATGCGTCCTTAATCTGCCTGATTTTTTCCAAGGACCTCTCGGGTGGTTCCTGATCAACCCACTGGAAAGGTGTATGGGGTCTTGGAACAAATGGAGAAATGGCAGCTTTAAACCTTAATCTACGGAATTTTTTTTCAATGTCCTTCAGAAAATCAATGAGAGCATGAATATCTTCTTCCTCTTCTTCCGGAACTCCGATCATGAAATAGAGCTTAACATGTGGATATTTATACCTTTCTGCAAGCTCAATTGATCTGTATATAAGTTCAAGTGGGACATTCTTGTTTATGACTTTTCTGAGTTTCTCAGTAACAACTTCAGGTGCCAGTGTAATACTGAACCTCCTCAAATGCCTCAATTCTTTCAGCATATTCTCTTCTATGGCATCAATTGGAAGGGAAGGAAGAGATACAAAGGTATCTTGCAATTCTTTCCTTATCCACTTTATTGTTTCTATAAGATATGGGTAATCAGAGGAAGTAAAAGCCAGAAAGCCTATATCTTCATAACCGGTTAATTGTATCCCTTTTTTTGCAAGTTCTATAATCTCTTCCGGCATCCTGAGTCTGGTAGGCCTGTAAGTAAACCCACCCTGGCAGAATCGACAACCCCTTGTGCATCCTCTCATTATCTCTATTACATATCTATTGTGTACTATATCAATGGATGGAACTATTTGGGCAACAGGGAAATACTCTTGCTTAAAAGGAGCTATCCTTTTTAGAGTAGTGTTCCCAAGTTCAGGAACAAAAACGCCCTTTATACCAGTAAGCTCCTTATAAAGTTCATGCCTTTTTATTTCTCTATTTTTATAAGCCTGTAAAGGTGGGATGAGCTCCTTCACCACTTCTTCTCCATCACCGACTACAAAGAAATCAACAAAAGGAGCCAGCGGTAAGGGGTTCAAGGAAGCAGGACCTCCCACTATAACGAGAGGATGACTCTCATTCCTATCCTCCCTTCTCAATGGAATTCCAGATAGCTCTAAACCCATCAAAATATTGGTGTAATTGAGTTCAGTGTGGAGAGAAAAACCTATTACATCCATTTGATTCAAAGGGGTATATGTTTCAAGTGTGAAAAGAG
>Ga0190329_1000018_pt1 | contig 43464 bp, 34 predicted proteins | sample 48720423_MG_FD_161655 | JGI IMG/M metagenome (GOLD analysis project Ga0190329, IMG submission 161655) | Hydrothermal vent sediment bacterial communities from Southern Trench, Guaymas Basin, Mexico - 4872-04-2-3_MG | ecosystem: Environmental > Aquatic > Marine > Hydrothermal vents > Sediment ... | reverse complement strand
AAGCAGATCTCCTTTTTTAAAACCGCGCATAACTTTTCTTCCCGCTTTTAGCTGTTCTTCTGTGCTTCTCGGGATATTATATCCAATTGATTTATAGACATAATATACGAATCCTGAACAGTCAAATCCTTCAGCAGGAGATTCACCGCCGTATTTGTAAGGAATTCCAACATATTTAAGAGCTTTTTTAACTAAATTTTCACGAGGGGTTACCTGAACAGTACATGAAGCCAAAGCTAAAACTAAAAAAACTGGAATAAAACCTATCTTTTTCATAGGAAATTATTATAACACCATTATATTTATTGTCAACATCAGGAACATCAGGATTCAGGTTCCTTTATTTCGGGGATATAGAGAATTCTGGAGCAGTTCTCGCATCTGATAATTTCTTCACCTTTTTTTAGTTCTTCCATTACCTGAGGTCTTATTCTTATCTGACATACGGAACAGAAACCATCTGATACTGGAGAAAGAGCTATTCCTCCTCTTTTGCTTGCAATTTGAATATAAAGTTCATAAAGTGAAGGTTTTATTTTTGAGATAAGACCATCTCTTTCAGCTGTAAGTATTTCTTTTTTCTTTAAAAGAGAGTTTTTTTCTTCTAAAAGTTTTTTTTCTCTTTGTGAGAATTCAGTTTTTATCCTTTCCGATTCCTGTTTGCTTTTTTCCTTTTCCTTATGCAGTTCTTCTTCTTCTATCATGAGCTCCAGAACCCTATCCTCCATGGAAGATTTTTTCCTCTGTTCCGCTTCTATTTCTTCCATAAGAGCTTTGTAAGCTTCGTTTGTTTTTACTGTATTGATCTGAGCTCTGTGTTTTTTTATATTTTCTTCAATGGATTTTATTTCAAGATCAAGTTCCCTTCTTTTTTTGAGGTTGTTTTCTATTCTTTCTTCAGCCTGTTTGACGATCAATTCAGCTTTTTCTTTGCCTTCCTGTATTTCCTGAAGGAGCTTTGGAATTTCTTCCCTTAACCTTAATTCTATTTTCTTTAGCTCAATGTCTATTTCCTGAATTCTTATGAGTGGCTTTAATTCCTCCAATTTAAAAAAGTGGGCCAACCAGGATTCGAACCCGGGACCGACCGGTTATGAGCCGGCAGCTCTTCCGCTGAGCTATTGGCCCACTTTAAATTATACAAAAACTAAGGTTGTTGTCAAGATTAAATTTTGTAACCCTTGAGGATCGCCTTGAGCTTTTTCGCTCTGGATGGACTGCGGAGTTTTCTCAGAGCCTTTGCTTCGATCTGTCTTATTCTTTCCCTTGTAACATTAAAAATCTGGCCAACCTCTTCCAGTGTATGCTCGTTCCCATCTTCAAGACCAAACCTGAGCTTTAAAACAAGAGCTTCCCTTGGCGTTAGAGTGTCAAGAACTTGTTTTAGTTGTTCTTTTAATGTTGAGAGCATGACAGTATCTGGAGGTGATGGAGATTCTCTGTCCATTATAAAATCACTGAGCTGGGTATCCTCTTCATCACCTATTGGTGTTTCAAGTGAAATTGGTTCCTGAGCTATTCTCATAATTTTTCTGACCTTTTCCACAGGCATCTTCATCTTTTCTGCCAGTTCTTCACAGGTAGGTTCCCTTCCCAATTCCTGAAAGAGCTCCCTGGAAATTTTTGACAACCTGTTAATCGTTTCCACCATATGTACAGGAATTCTTATGGTTCTTGCTTGGTCAGCGATTGCCCTTGTTATGGCCTGCCTTATCCACCATGTGGCATAAGTGGAGAACTTGTAGCCTTTCTTATACTCAAATTTTTCCACTGCCTTCATGAGGCCGATATTTCCTTCCTGGATTAAATCCATAAAAGGAAGACCCCTATTAGTATATTTTTTTGCAATGGATACAACCAGTCTAAGATTAGATTCAATAAGAACTTTCCTTGCTGCTTCGTAAATCCGGCTTCCGTACCTGATCCGGTTCATGAGCTGTTTAAACCTTTCATAGTTGAGTCCTATTTCCTGCTCCATTTTCTTAGAAGCTTCTTCATCTCCTTCCTTTATATATTTATCCCATTCCCTTTCCTTTGCTTCCATTTCCTTTTTAAATTCTTTTACAATCCTCTTGTGGAATCCTACTTCTCTTATATCCTGCAACATCTTCAGCATCAGATTTGCGATGTATTTTTTGCTTTTCTTTTTCTCTATAGCTTCCAGAATTTTATTTCTGTCCCTTTGAATTTTCTCTATTCTTTCGATAAAAAGTTTGTCCCTTATTTCTTTTTCCTCTTCGTGAAGTGAAATAAGTTCTCTGAGGCTTTTTTCCCCGCTTTTGAAGTCTTCTCCATACTGAATAATTTTGTTTATTATGTACGGTATCCTGATAAGTGCCTTAAGCATTATATCCCGGCCCCTCTCCATTCTGCTTGCATATAGAACCTCTTCCTCTTTAGTCAGGAGTTTAAGATGCCCCATATCTTTGAGGTAAAGTTTTATGGGATCAGAGATTACCTCTGTTTCCTCTGACAATGAAGTATCGTATTTTTCTTCTTCCTCCTCTCCATCTACCACCTTTATTCCATATGAATCAAACAGGGTGTAAAGCCCTTCAATGTCTTCGGGCTGTACCATGTCTTCGGGAAGATATTCGTTAAGCTCATCGTAGGTTATAGAACCTTTCTCTTTGCCCAGTTCTATAAGTTTTTCGATATCTTCTCCGTATGTTTGTCTTCTTTTAGCCATTTTTTCCCCTTACCTTTTTTATTAGATTTTGTTTTTTTCTCATAAGTTCAATTATTTTTTCTATATTGCCTTCTCTTTCGGCAGATTTTATTTCCATTTGAATTTTTTTTATCTTTTCTTTCAAAATTGAATCCACAATATTTTTTACGATTTTCTCAGGCGAAGTTGTAGGCTTTTCATTTTTAAAAAAGATTTTTGAGACTTCTGCTCTGATATTTTTGTCCACAAGTTCCGTAGGGTTGTCAATATTGCTAGCCACTGCTTCTGCAAGAGCCACGAGATACCCGAATCTGGAATTGCGAATGATCTCAGAACTTTCTCCTTCCAGAGAGCTGAGAAATTTTTCACTACAGCATGAAATTGTTTTTATGGCTTCCTCCTCCAACGGACTTAGCGATGGTCTTGTTTGAGCGAATGCTTTTTCTTTCCCCTCCACCATGGCCATAAGAATGTCCTCTTCCATTTTTGAAACGTAAGCCAACTCGCCTATTTCATATCTCTTTCTGATTGGGTCATCAATGTAAGAAATAGCCTCTATTGCCTTTTTTACCCCAATCTCTCTATTCTCCCTTCCATAATAATTGAACAAAAAAATCACCCCTTTTTCTGCTTCCTCCAATTTATATATATAGGACGCTTGACCAAATTTTTCCACAAATTCATCGGGGTCTTTTGCATTTTCTAAGTCTATTACCCTCACAGAAAGGCCCTTTGAAAATAAGATGGGAATAGCTCTGGCAGTTGATCTCCTTCCAGCCTCATCATTGTCATAGTTTAAATAAATCTCTTCAGCAAACCTGGATATAAGGGATGCCTGATCTTCTGTAAGACTTGTTCCAAGGCTGGCTACAACGTTTTTTATGCCAGCTGAATATAGGGAGAGAAAGTCCATATAACCCTCTACGATTATTGCACTTCCTTTTTTTCGTATTTCTCCTTTTGTCCAGTTTAAACCATATAGGGTTTTCCCTTTTTTATACACTGCTGTTTCCGGTGAGTTTATGTACTTTGCCTCTGTTTCTTGGCTTACACACCTTCCCCCAAAGCCAACCACCCTTCCATATTCTGCAAAAATAGGAAACATGAGGCGGTCCCTGAATCTGTCGTAATAACCTCCATCGTCTCTTTTTATAATAAGACCTGCAGCCTCAAGTTGCTGTGGATTATATTTGCCGGATAGTGCTTTTAGAATAAAATCCCATGAGTTCGGCGCGTATCCAAGATTAAGTTCTCTTGCCACCTCATCGGGAATTTTTCTTGACTTCATGTAATTATAGCCCCTGCCCCTTTTCCATAATTCATGAATATATAATTCCATGGCTGACTGTAGAATCTCATAAAGAATATCTTCCTGCCGTGTTCCTTTTTTTGAAATTGTGAATGGGATTCCGTATTGATTTGCCAGAGACCTGAGAGCTTCCATAAAACTTACGCCTTCCATTTCCATTATCAGCTTAATTACGTCGCCTCCTGCTCCGCATCCAAAGCAATGGTAAAGTTTTTTATCGGGGTCAACATAAAATGAGGGGGTCTTTTCTTCGTGGAATGGACAGAGGCCTCTATAATATCTTCCTGTTTTTTTTAAGCTTGTATACCTTGAAGCTATTTCCACTATATCAGCTGAGTCCTTTACCTTATTTTTAATTTCTTCAAGGTCCATCAGAATGATAATTATAAACCATAAGTCAAGCTTACGGATGTAGCTTTAAAATTTCTTTTGTGCCAGTTGAAAATTTTATATATTCTCCTTTTAACCATTTTCTTATAAGGTCTCTATAATGAGCTGAGGGAATTCCGCTCTGTCCAGGAACAGAAATCCAGTATTCGTCTTTAAAATCTATTATTTCCCTCATGGAAGGTGCCACAGTTACCCTCCCTAATTTGAAAATATCAAAATTTGCTTGGACCACAGTCTCTTTATCCCCTCCCATTGGAAATTTTCCAGGCAGAAGTTTATTTCCGAAGAGTCTCCTCAAGAATGCATTCTGAGCAAGTGGGTGAATAAGTTCGAGGTAATGAAACTCTCCCCATGGCTTCTCCGCTGCTATTGATTTTGCTGATATAAACCCGTCCTTTATTACATCTTCGACGTTACTATATTTACCCCCGGACACAGCTTTTACTATGTCATTTCTGTTATTTTCTATTATATTAACCAGAGCTTCTCGTGATTTAAGAGTAAATAAAGAGAAGCCTCGTTCGTCTGGCAGTTTCCCGAGGTAAAGTCTCTGTATCTCCTTATTATCAGGGAAAAACAATTTTTTCTGAGTCTCTATGACCAGTAATTCATACAGGGCAGCTTCAGGGGAATCATGGGTGATTTTAAAATCCCATTTTTTAAAGGAATTTACCCATCTGTCCTGAGGGAAAAATTTTTTCAGCACTGGAAGTACAGCTTTTATGAATCTTTCAGCATACAGGGATTTCATATCCTGCTGGATTTTCATTACCTCCTCTATAGTAATCTTTTCCCTGGATTGAATAAGTTGCTCTATTCTCCAGGCCCTGTATCCAGGACACACATCGTATACTCCTTTAAAGTCGGGTTTTATCCTGTTGTTTGCAGTTACTATAAATCCTCTTTCAGGATTAAGCCAGTGAGGCAATTCTTCCGGGGTGTAAAATCCTTCCCATTTGCCAGATTTTACAGGAAATAATCCGCTCCAGCTTTTTTTAGGAATAAGTCCGCTTAATTGATAGCCTATATTTCCATCCACATCAGCATACACTATGTTTTGTGATGGAACAGTCCAAAATTCAAGAGCCTTCCTGAATTCATCCCAGTTCTTTGCCCTGTTCAGTAGAATGAGACTGTATACAAGATGACCTATATCATAACCTGTCCATCTCAGAGCGATACCCATATCCCCCTTTGAAAAAATTACCGGCCCATATTCAGTTTCAAGAAAGGTTATAGTTTTTTCCCCGCCGCCCTTTATTTTTATCCTTTCAATTCTCTTTCTCAGTGGTTTTTCCTTTCCATTAACAATATATTTGTCTCCGTTAATTCTAACAATATAAAGGTCCTGAACGTCAGCAAATGAATTTGTCATTCCCCATGCAATTCTTTCATTCCTGCCTATCACAACTCCTGGAGATCCCGGCAAGCTGACTCCACGCACATCGTATTCTCCACCTTTCAGATGAATTAAGTACCAAATACCAGGAATGGAAATCGTGAGGTGAGGATCATTGGCGAGAATTGGTCTTCCTGTAGAAGTTCTTTTACCCGAAATTACCCAGTTATTACTCATACCTTTCTGAAATATGGAGAGAAAATCCAGTATTCCTTCACCTGCTTTTAATATGGGAGTTCCTTCAGGGATAATATACGGACTTTGCGGTGATGAAATGGGGTCAAGAACATTCCAATATTTCGCAAGTTCTTTTTTCCGGGAAAGTATTTCATATCTTACCAGCTCTTCGGTGAAATTTGAGCTTAAGCCCCATTGGAGGAATCTTGCTACTGATATTGTATCCTTAAGGGTCCAGGGTTCTCTTTTCAACATAAGAATTTTGTATTCAAACGAACTTCCTGTGAGATTCAGGCAGGCATTTACACCATCTCTGTAAGCCTCCAGAATTGCTTTTTCCTCTCCGTTTGGGGTCCATTTGAATCTATTCAGTCCAAACCTTCTTGAACCTTCGTCCAGTTTTAAAGCAGTTTTTCCAAAGATTTCCGCAAGCTTTCCCTGAGCAAGTCTCCTGAGAATGTCCATCTGAAAGAATCTTTCCTGACAGTGCACAAATCCCTGGGCGAAAAATAGGTCATGAGCATTTGAAGCTTTAATAGTTGCAAGGCCATTAGAATCTCTTTCTATTGTTACTTCATTTCGCAGGCCTGGAATTTTTAGTGTTCCTCTGGTTTTTATGGGATGGGGAGGGAAAAGAACGATATTTACCACAAGCAAATAACCCAGAAGCAAAATTAGAACCCCATTTATCAACCATTTCATTTTACCCTCCCTTGTTTTTTAGATGATTTTCTTAATGATAATATTTCTCTCGTCCTTTACCCTTACTCTGAGTCTCCTAAGTAAAGGAATTAACTTTTTCCTTTCTGTTTTAGCCTTTTCGTAAGTTGAATATTTACCCACACGAACCTTAAAAAGGCCTGATTCAAATTTTATAAGAGTTGTGTAACCATACTTTTTTAAAGAGGCAGATAATTTTTCAGCATTGTTTTTGTTTTTAAAGGCAGCAACCTGGAGCTCATAATATGGTGTTTTAATATAAGGGACTTTTGATTTCGTAATAGTTTTCTGAATTTTCGCAGGGGGTTCCTTTGTGGTTGGTGAGGGTTTAATTGTGTTTGTTGTCTTTGACGGGATGTTTTTCGCTTTTTCAGGAACTATTTTTTGTATGTTAGATGAATTTTCAGAGGGGGTCTTTAAATGCGAGGACTGTTTTTGAAGAGCTTTCTGCTCAGGTTTCCCGGAATGCTGGCTTGAGCCAAGGTAAAATCCTGCAATGAAAGAAAGTGCCAGAAGAATCAGAAACGAAAAAATGAGGGTTCCCATTGTTGATACGGAAACCCTCAGACGATAGGTTTTTTTAGGCATTATCTGAGTGTTTTTCTGACTTATTTTTCAGGAAACTAAGAAGCTCAATGGGAATGGGAAATACAATAGTTGAACTCTGTTCTGCTGCTATTTCAGAAAGGGTCCCGAGGAACCTCAACTGGATTGCAATTGGATTCTCAGCAAGAATCTTGGATGCTTCTGCTAATTTTCTTGCAGCCTGAAATTCTCCTTCTGCTGATATGACTTTTGCTCTTCTTTCCCTTTCTGCCTCTGCCTGTCTTGCCATTGCCCTTTGCATTTCCTGTGGAAGGTCGACGTGTTTTATTTCCACCATCTGGACTTTTATGCCCCATGGGTCTGTGTGTTTATCCAGTATTTCCTGAAGGTTAGTATTGAGTTTTTCCCTTTCGCTTAGCAGTTCATCCAGCTCTACTTCTCCGAGAACGCTTCTCAGGGTGGTCTGAGCAAGCTGGGATGTTGCATAATAAAAATTCTCAACCTGAAGCACAGCTTTTAACGGATCAAATACTCTAAAATAAACAACTGCGTTTACCTTCACGGAAACATTATCCTTTGTTATAACATCCTGGGGAGGGATATCGTGAACGATAGTCCTGAGGCTTACTCTCACCATTTTGTCTATTGGATAGAACACAAATATCAGTCCGGGCCCTTTAGGTTTTGATAAAGCCCTTCCAAGCCTGAAAATGACACCTCTTTCGTATTCCCTTAGAATTTTGATACAGCTGAGGAGATAAAGAAGAACAATTATTCCTATGGTTAAACCAGGTCCCATAACATACCTCCTAAATTTTGTTAATATTTATTAAAAAGTTTACCCCATTTGCTGTTTTCAAGATAGTCCTTAACAATTTTCTTCCCCTTAATTGGATACCATAGAAAGTCATGGTAAAAAGAGGAACCAAACACAAATATATAAACCAAAGGAGTATGGAAGAATAGCCACTGAAGACCTTTTAGCGGTCCAAACCACAGGATGTCTCCAACCAGACTTGCCAGATTGTCTCCCACCCTGCAATTATAGTTTATTTTATCAATATCTTCCCCGATTATTTCAATTTCCTTGAGGTCCCCTGTTCCGAGACCTCTTTCATGGGCAAGCCTTATATATTTAATTGAAAGGGGGTCAAATCCAAGTATTTTTGAAGCCACAGCATCAATAGCTACCGAATCTGAAGAAGCAAGTATTAGATCAGCTTCATGTGGTTCCAGTGTCCGTGGTCCGGGCCCACAGCCAATATGGGTTCCATCCATTAGGGTAAAAATACCTGTGTGGATCTCTTTTTGAATTGCCAGAAGGTCCACAAGAGTTTCATGTATCCATGTGTGTGTATAATGTCTTTTAGTATTAAGGAGACCACCAAAGGCGTTTTTCATTGCGCCAGTGGTTGTTGAGTATATATGGGTTTTTACAGTGGGAAGATGAATTATGTTCTTTTTAAAAAAGAATTCGGGTATGTATATGCCCTTCTTGTAAATTTTATGGAGAACAAGCATTTCTGATTTTGGTTCGTATTTTACCCATTTAAGGTCCTTGAAGTTATAATAAACCGGAAGATTGTATTTCTGGATAATTCTGTCAAATTTAAGGAGTTTTTCTCCTTTAAAGGGGTTCGTTACAACAGTATTATTTTCTACCACAGGGAGCTCTTTGTATCCTCGCTTTTGAAGGGAGGCTACAGTGGCTTCAAATTGCCATGGTGTAGTATTGGAAGCCGGATAAAGAAAATGCCATGATATGTTAGGCTTTATTATAGTGGGAGAATCTTTTGAAAATTCTTTTTCAATTTCTGCCAGGTCAAATGCCCTGTCGATATCTTCAAGCACAGTTTCCGGGGAGGTTTTTAGAACAACCACTTTGCTCATAAAGGAATTATAACACTTGCAGACTTTTTGTTATAATTGTGTCGGAGGCAAATATGATAAAAGGGAAAGTTCATAAATACGGAGATGATATTAATACTGATGTTATTTTCCCGGGAAGATATACCTATAAGAATTTATCAGAGGAAGAAATGGCTCAGCATGCCATGGAAGATCTTGACCCTGATTTTTCAAAAAAAGTTAATAAAGGCGATGTTATAGTTGCAGGAAAGAACTTCGGGATGGGTTCTTCCAGGGAACAGGCTGTTCTTGCTTTAAAATATGCCGGGATTTCGGCCATTATTGCAAAATCCTTTGCAAGAATTTATTTCAGGAATGCCATAAATTCTGGACTCCCAGCAATAGAGCTCCCCGAGCTGGTGGATAAGGTAAATAATGGAGATGAAATAGAGTTGGATCTGGAAAAAGGAATTATAAAAGTTCCTGCAGGAGAATTTAAATTTCCCCCATTCCCTGAAAAAGTTAGGGAAATTCTTCAGGCAGGTGGCCTTATTCCATACATAAAATCCAGGATTTGATTATTCTAAGGAGTATTGTTTTTTCCTTTCTATTTCAGCCATGTATCCTTTTATTGCATAATCAAATGGATATACCAGTATTGTCGCAACAAGTGAAACTGCTATAAGAATAAGGGAATGTTTAAAAGTTCCGAGAACAAAATACATAATGAGCCCGATAATTCCTATAGTCTCTGCCATGGCATTTAAAATAATGAAATAAGTGGAAAATTTTTGAACGATCTGTTCTCTGTCCAGTTTAATCAGTGAGTTAGAAGAGAAAAGAGTTCTTTTCAAAACAAGAATAAAAAGGACAATCCCTGCTGCTGCAAAATAGAATCCTCTGAATATAGCAGGGTCAAATTTGTGAATAATTCTTCCTGCCTGTTCACCTCTGTGAATGATAAAAACGATTGCTCCGTAAATTAGTTCTGAAGCCATTAAGGCCAGAGAAATTAATTTTGCGACCCTTAAACTGTTCATAATTTTTCCTCCACTGCCTTTATTTTGTTTTCCATTTTTAGTTCTTTGTCTCTCCTTTCATCTACAGTTATTCTGGTTGAAACCCTTAGTGCTCCCATCTGAAATGGCTTTTCATGCATTGCCTTTATTGCTCTAAAGACTTCATCCCATTCGCCTTCTATTATAGTTGACATAGGTGTTAAATGAGTTTTCAGGTTGAACTTTCTGAGAACTTTTTCAACTTCTGCAACATATTTACTCAAGCTGGGAGAACATGTTCCCAGTGGTACCACTGTAACTTCAGCAATAATTTTTCCCATTTTGCGCCTCCTTTTTCATTATATCAGCTTGTAAAAGAATAAATTACCCTATAGGTGATGTTTTTGCGAATGAGAAGATAATATTTATATAATTTCATAAAATGCACGAACTATAAGAATTCTCTGAAGGAGGATAATATGAAAACAGGCATTTTTGTTGGGGGAAAATTTGTAGACACTGGCTCTAAAATTGTTAGCATTTCCCCCTCCACAGAAGAGCCCATTTCCGAGGTTTCCGTTGCAGAAGGAAAGTTTATAGAAGAGGCGCTGAATTACGCCTGGGAGTCAAGGAAGAAAAAGGTTGAAAAAAGTAAATTCATAAAGCTAAAAGAAATTTTAACTGAACATGTGGAGGAAATCTCTGAGCTTATAGCTATTGAACAGGGTAAACCCATTGCTGAAGCTATAACTGCTGAGATTTACCCTTCCCTGTCAGCGATAGATTTTTTGCTTGAAAAGGGTGAGCAAATTCTTGAAGCCAGAGAAATGGTTCCTCATGAACCTTTGTTTAAAAATAGAGAGGCAAGGTTGTTTTTGGAACCCTACGGAATTTTATTTCTCATTTCACCTTCCAACTATCCCTTTGTGATACCTTTTATTAATATAATAATGGCAGTTTATACAGGGATGCCCGTTATTTTCAGGCCTTCAAAATTAACCCCCTTAATTGGACTTAAAATAGGAGAGCTTTTTCAGGAGGCAGGATTTCCTGAACACGTTCTACAAATCCTGATAACTGAACATGATGATGTAGAAAGAATTTTGAGAGACCGGAGAGTTTCCACAGTAATTTTTACAGGGAGTGTAAGTGTGGGAAGAAGAATTGCTCAAATTGCTGGAGAGAGCCTGAAGAAGCCAATTCTTGAACTCGGGGGGAATGATGTAATGCTTGTGCTGGAAGATGCAAATATTCAGAGAGCAGCTGCAGGTGCAGTATGGGGTGCTTTTATGAATGCGGGCCAGACATGTGCCTCTATTGAAAGAATTCTTGTGCACAAAAACTTAAAAGAAAAACTTGTATCGTTAATGAAGGAAAAAATGTCCATGTTAAAAGTTGGAAATCCACTTGAAGCTGACACTGACCTTGGCCCATTGGTTTCAAAACAGCAAAAAGAGAAAGTGATGAAACATATGAAGGAAGCAGAGGAGAAGGGAGCAATGAAAATAGTTTCACAAACACCTATTCCTGAAAAGGGATATTTTCTTGCTCCTCACATATTTCTTGATGTTCCTGTAAATACAAAAATATGGGAAGAGGAAACGTTTGGACCTGTAGTTGCTATAAAGGACTTTGAAAATGAAAAGGAGGCAATTGAACTTGCGAACTCCTCTAATTATGCTCTTACCTCTTCCATATGGACAGAGAATAAAAAAAGAGCATGGGAAATTGCTCAGAAACTTGAGGTAGGCACAGTTACTATAAATGACCATATTAGTTCCTTTGTTGAACCATCAGCACCATGGGGAGGTTTTAAATGGAGTGGAATTGGAAGAGTACATGGGGAAGCCGGCTTAAGGGAATTTCTTCAGATAAAATATGTAATGGGAGATTTTAGTAAGAGAAAAACTTTATTCTGGTGGTTTAATTATTCAAAGAAAAAGGTTGAAATTTTAAACGCTACTTTAAAATTTATATATGGAAGGGGTAAGTTAAAAGCAGGATTGAAATTGCTCCCTCATATACCAAGGCTGGCAAAAGAATTGGGAATTTTCAATTTATTTTCAACAATAGGAAAATTGTTTGGAATTTAAAATGGAGGAGGGGATTACCCCTCCCCCTTATTTTTGAATTTAAAGATTTTCCAGTTGTTTGGAAAATTCCTCCTTGGCCAGAAGAATTTTCCAGTTTCTGTCCACCATAGCCTGGATTTCGTCCACGTCTTTCTGGGTAAGATGTCTGAATCTTCCTTGAAGCTTTAGATATTCTATAACAGGCTTAAGAGTTTTAGGTTTTATGTTCACCTTATATCTTTCCCCGTTTTCTATTTCATAGAGGGGGAAAATACCTGTTTGTACAGCGAGTTTTGACAATTTTATAGAAATTTCCGGAGGCGTTTTCCAGCCCGGAGGACATGGGGAGAGAATGTGGATGAATCTGAACCCCTTTGTAGCCTTAGCTTTGTTAACCTTTTTTATTAAATCTTCTGGATATGCTACTGTTGCAGTTGCAAGATATGGGACCCTGTGGGCTGCCAGAATGCCTATTATGTCCTTTTTTGGAGTGGCTTTGGGGAATTTGTAAGGAGTTGTTGTGGTCCATGCCTTGTATGGAGTAGCAGAGCTTCTTTGAATCCCTGTATTCATGTATGCTTCGTTGTCGTAAACAATATATAAAATATTGTCTCCTCTTTCGGCTGCTCCTGAAATGGCCTGTAACCCTATATCGAATGTTCCTCCGTCTCCAGCCCATGCTACAACGTTAACGTCTTCTTTCCCGAGCACTTTCATCGCTGCGGCTACACCTGCTGAAGTTGATGCTGCTGTTTCAAATGGGGCATGAAATAGGGGAACTCCCGCCGCAGAATAGGGGAAAGGTCCGTCTATGACTGACCAGCAGCAGGCTGGAATTGTCAATATTGTCTTTTTCCCCAGAGCTTTTAAAGCAAGTCTCATAGCAAGAGCCCCACCACATCCCTGACATGCAAGATGCCCGGGGCTCATATATTCTTCTCTTGGTAATGTGAGCTTTCTCATAATTTCACCCCCTTCCAGATTATATCCTGTCCTTCATCTTTTCCTTCTACCTCGTGGAAAAGTTCTATGATTTGTTTTGTTGTTATATCTCTCCCTCCCAGTCCCATTATATAGCTAAACACAGGAGGATGATTCTTTACATTTGTCAGGGCTCCCCTTACCTCTGAAGCGATAATCCCTCCTGAACCAGGGGATAGATTCCTGTCAAGGACTATAACCCTTTTTGCATTTGAAAGTATATCTTTTATCTTCTGATACGGGAATGGTCTGAAAACTCTAATTCTCAGTAGTCCCACCTTTTTACCCTGTTCCCTCAAAATATCGACAGCATATCTTGCTGTGGACGCAGCTGTTGATACTGCTACGAGGATGGTCTCCGCGTCGTCGACCTTATAAGGGTCTACCAGTCCGTAATAACGTCCGAAATGTTTTTCAAATTCTTTTCCTTCTTTCTCTATCAGGTCGAGTGCTTCTTCATGGGCTTTGTGAATTTTATATCTTAATTCCATATACCAATCAGGATTAGTCAATCCTCCAAAAGCATGGGGTTCGTCAGGGTTAAGTATATATTCGTTCTTATAGGGTGGAAGGAATTCATCAACCATTTCCTGATCTGGAATTTCCACAGGTTCTGAAGTGTGCGATAGGAAAAACGCATCGAGAACAACCATTGTGGGAAGAAGAACCTGTTCTGAGACTTTATAAGCGAGTATTACTGAATCGAGTACCTCCTGATTGTCCTGAGCGTAAATTTGCATCCATCCGGTGTCCCTCTGGGAAAGAGAATCGGTCTGCTCACTCCATATTGACCAGGGAGGACCAAAAGCTCTGTTTATATTACCCATAACAACAGGAAGTCTTGCTCCTGTAACCCAGTGGAGAACTTCATGCATCAGGGCAAGTCCCTGCGAAGAAGTTGCAGTAAAAGCCCTTACTCCTGAAGCGGAGGCTCCCATTGTAGCAGCCATTGCAGAATGCTCTGATTCCACTTTGATAAATTCTGCCTTTAGAGTCCCATCGGCACACATTTCTGAAAGAAGTTCCACAACCTGTGTCTGGGGAGTTATGGGATAAGCGGCTATAACCTGCACCCTTGAAAGCATTGCCCCAAAGGACAATGCATGGTTTCCTACTATTGCCATTCTCTTCATTTTCCTTCCTCCTCTGTGGATATTGCATTAACCGGACATTCCTCCACACATATCAAACATCCCTTGCAGTAGTCGTAATCAATGGCCACTCTTTCGTCCGGTTCCCTCAAATAAATAGCTGGTTCTGGACAGAATTTCCAGCAGATCATGCAGTCAATGCATTTTTCGTAATCAATAATAGGCCTTAAGTTCCTCCAGCTGGCGGTTTTATTTACTCTCATTGTTCCGAGAGACATGGCCATTGGAGGAAGATCATCCACTTTTTTAAATACAAATTTCTTTTCTTTTGCCATTTCAACCCTCCGTTATTACACTGGAGTAAGCTTCTTCAGCAGCTGCTCTGTTTTCCTTGGGTTTTACAGGAACACCCTCTTCAATTGCATCCAGTAGAGTTTCAAGCTTAACCACGGGAATGATTTTGGCAAATGCACCAGCTATTGCTGTATTTACTATAGGTGCTGCTGTACTTCCAAGCCTGTACTTTAGAGCGATTTTTGTTGCGTTTACTGTGGCTACCCGGTACTCTTTGGGAAAATTCAACTCTGAGGGTTTTTTTGATGTGTTAACCAGAATCCATCCGCCGGGTTTTAATCCGTCTAGGAGAGGTACAGCTCCAATTAGTGTTGGGTCAAGTATAACTATGTGGTCGGGTTCGTAAATTTTGTGCCTTGGCCATATTTTTGTATCAGAAATTCTGGCAAAAGCAGCAACTGGAGCCCCTCTTCTCTCCACTCCGAATTCAGGAAAGGCTTGTACGTATTTGCCTTCCCTGGTCACCGCATCGGCAAGGATTTTGGAGGCCACAACAGTCCCCTGACCCCCTCTTCCGTGAAACCTTATTTCTATCATGAGACCTCCTGATATGAAGTATTTAATTTTTTAGATATAATTCTATATTCAACAGGAATGAATGTCAAATTGCACAATTTTTTAAGAATTGTTATCCTTATTTTCCTGTTTTATTTGATAAAAGGAGGAATAAAATGCCAGAATTCAGCAATCCGTTTTCGGGATTGAAATCCGACAGGAAATTAACGAAGGAAGAACTTATAAGAGCTATACGATTTCTTGTTGCCGCAGAATATGAGGCAGTGCAACTTTATATGCAGCTGGCAGACTCTACCGATAACGAGCTTGCCAGAGAGGTTCTAATTGATATAGCTAATGAAGAAAGGGTTCATGCCGGAGAATTTCTGCGTCTCTTAAAGGAACTTGATCCTGAGGAAGAAAAATTTTATAAGGAGGGTTACAGGGAAGTAGAGGAGATAATAGAAAAGATAAACAAAGGTTGAAAAGTCCGATGTTTGACAATGTAATACTATAAAGTTATTCTTAAAATATGGCTGTAAAAATTTGTCCCAGGTGTGGAAATGAGGTCGAAAAGGATTCCACAACCTGTCCTTTTTGTGGATACGTTTTTGAAGAAGATACAGATACAGTAAAACTGGAAACCTATTCAGATTTCAAGGACCTTACCCCCTTGATGGGGAAAATCGGAGAGAAATATGAGATTCTCAAGTTTATAGGAAAAGGCGGGTTTTCAAAGGTTTTTCTCGTTAGAGATAAGATTCTTGATAGAAGATGTGCCTTAAAGGTTCTGTCTCCTGAGGTGCTGAGTGATCCGGAGATGCTTGAAAGGTTTAAAAGAGAGGCAAAACTCTACGCTGCTTTGGAACATCCGAACATAGTTCCTGTCTACGATGTTGGGATATACAACAATGTAGCCTATATAATAATGAAATACATAGAGGGAAAAACCCTTAAAAGCATAATAAAAGAATTCGGTCCCCTTCCCCTGGAAGATGTTATTAAGATTACAAAAGATATTCTATCAGCTCTTCATTATATGCATAGCAGAGGTGTTATACATCGTGATATAAAGCCGGCAAATGTTATTGTGGAAAAGTCTACAGGGAGGGCAATTCTTGCTGATTTTGGTCTTGCAAAAAAGGTTGGAGAAAGCGCAGGCCTTACCAAAACAGGAGAAATGCTCGGAACTCCATTCTATGTTTCCCCAGAACAGGCAAAAGGAGAAAAGCTAACTCCGGCTTCGGATATTTACTCTATGGGAATAAGCCTTTTTGAGATGGTTACAGGCAAAGTTCCGTTCACAGGAGAAACACCACTTCAGATTATGTGGAAGCATGTGAGAGAACCACTTCCAGCGCCTTCAAAATATAACTCTGATATACCATTATTACTGGAACAAATAATTTTGAAGGCTACCGATAAGAAACCCAGAAATAGATATAAATCTGCTCTTGAGATGAAAAGGGATATAGATAAACTCGAATTTCAAATACGCGGAATGAGAGCTCTTACAGCAAAACATAAGGTTTTGACTCCGAGTAAAATTGTTACTTTACTTGCTGTGCTGGCTGTTGTTGCAGGAGGATATTTCTTTAGAAACAATATAAAGAATTTTGTAGTATCGACGTTTCATTCTGCAAAGGCAAAAATTGTTAAATTTACCGAACCTGCCCCAAAGAGTTCCCCCCAAGAGAAGATTATAGAAGAAAAGAAGGCTGCTACTCCTCGAGAAACCCCGTCTATTGCTAGGGTGGAAATCTCAGCAAACCTTCCGAGTAAAGTGTATATTGACGGTAAATATGTTGGAGAAGCACCACCTGCAATACTTATTTCTCTTAAAGAGGGTAAACACACTGTTAAATTCCTCGCCTCCGGGAGGGTAGGTTACAAAACTCTTTTCGTAAAGGGTGGAAAGGAAAAACAGAGGGTTTATTACCATTTTTCAAAGTACGCTTTTATAAAAGTTATCGACTCCAATCCTCATGCTGAGGTATATCTTGACGGTAAATTCATAGGAATAACCAGATACGAAGGGCTCAAACTTTTGCCAGGAAAACATGTGCTTGAACTCCGAAGAAAAGGATATAAACCTGTAAAAAAGGAAATCCTGGTAAAAGAAGGGGAAACCCTGGAAATCCTTTCTTTTGAGCTGAAGAAAATCAAAGAAGAATAGAAGCAAAAGAAGCAGTCATAAAACTGGCAAGTGTTCCAGCTATAAGCGCTTTAATACTTAACCTGGTTACAAATTCCTTTTTAGAAGGCGCCAGGGTTCCTATCCCTCCTATCATTATTGCGATACTTCCGAAATTGGCAAAACCGCAAAGGGCATACGAAGATATAACTATTGCCCTTTGACTGAGAGTGTGATTAACTATGTGGCTATGTAGCTGAAGATATGCCAGGAATTCATTAAAAACAGTTTTTGTTCCAAGAAGCACACCAACATCTACAGCTTCCTTTGGGGGTATTCCCATGAGAACCGCAAAAGGAGAAAAGGTCCATCCTAAAAGCTTCTCCAGAGTTATCCCCGTCGGTTTGAGCCACGAGTCCACCATATAAATCATTGCCACAAATGCAATCAACATTGCTGCTATTTGAAGGGAAAGAGCCAGACCATCTGATGCACCGTTGGCTGCTGCAGAAACAAGATTTCCCCTGTGCCTTTTGTATTTTACGGATTTGATATCGTATGCAGTCTTCGGTGTTTCTGTCTCCGGAACCATAATTTTTGAAAGGGCAACAGCCGCCGGTGCTGACATGAGAGAGGCTGCCATCAGGTGTCCTGCAGAAGCTCCAAAGCTAACGTATGTAGCCATAACAGAACCTGCTATTGTAGCAAGGAAAGCAGTCATAACAAGAAAAATTTCCGAATCTGTCATTTCCTCAATGTATTCCTTTAACCCTGTTATGGTTTCTATTCCCATGAATATGAACAGTGAAGAAGCAAAGGCTTCGGCACCGGAAATCCCCATGGTTCTGTAAAAAATGTGAGCGAGAATTTTTATGGTGTATTCAATAATTCTGAGATAGGCAAGAACAGCCATGAAGGAGGAAACAAAGATTATTACTGGCAAAACTTTAAAAGCTACAATGGCTCCAATATTTGTGTCATGCACTAATTTTCCGAATAAAAATTCGGCTCCTTTGTCAGAATAACTCAGAAAAGCTAAGAATATCCTGTTGAAAATTTCAAAGAGTTTTATACCCACTGAAGTTTTAAGCATAAATAAAGCCGTTAAAAACTGGAGGAGGAGGCTTATTAAAACAGTTTTCCATGGGATAGCTTTTCTGTTAGAAGATAGTAAAAATGCTATTAAAAGAAAAACAAAAATACCAGTGACAGAGAGAACTTTTTCCATGTTAACCTCCGGCAAAGGTTTTTAATTGTTAATAACATAAGGTTATAATATCAAAGTGAGAAGAATAATTTCTTTATTTTTACTTTCAGTTCTTCTTTTCCCTGCTGTTGTATATGTAGCTAAGGTGGATTCCGCTATACACCCTGTAACTGCAGAATATCTGAGAAGGGTTATTGATAGGGCGGAGGATAGAGGAGCTGACCTTGTTGTTATAGAGCTTAACACCCCTGGAGGACTTGATACGTCCATGCGGAAGATAATGAAAAAAATATTGAATGCAAATGTGCCTGTGGTGGTTTACATTTTTCCTCCTGGAGCGAGGGCCGCTTCAGCGGGATTTTTTATCGCCCTTTCCTCTGATTTTATAGCAATGGCACCTGGAACTAATATGGGTGCAGCGCATCCGGTTGCAATGGGGCAAAAAATGGATAAGGTTATGAGTGAAAAAGTGTCTCAGGATGCCTCTGCTCTTATTCGTTCCCTTGCAGAAAAAAGAGGAAGAGACATTCAAAAAGCTCAGGAAGCTGTTACTAAAAGCAGGTCTTATGATGATAGAGAGGCTATTAAATATAAACTGGCAGATGCTGTTGTTTCCAATTTAAAAGAGCTTATCAGGGTCCTTGATGGAAAAACTCTAAAAAAATTGGATGGAAGAGAGTTTAAACTTAACTTGAAAAAAGCCAGCATTGTTGAAATACCTCAGAGTTTCAGAGAGCGGTTCCTTACTGTTATTGCGGATCCTTCGGTGGCATACTTCCTGTTAATGATAGGTCTTCTTGGACTCTACTTCGAGTTTTCCCATCCCGGAGCAGTCATTCCTGGAGTTGTGGGAGGAATTTCTCTTGTGCTTGCTTTTTTTGCTTTTCAGATACTGCCCATAAATATAGCTGGCCTGCTTCTTATATTGCTGGGAATAGGATTGTTTATAGCTGAGGCAAAGGTTCAGGGATTTGGAATTTTAGGTATAGGAGGAGGTGTGTCTTTGTTTATTGGATCGATAATGTTGATTAAGTCTCCGGACCCCTCTATGAGACCCTCCCTTTCCCTTGTAACTGCTACAGTGATTGGCATAACTTTTATAGTTCTCTTCCTCATTTATCTTATTGCAAGAGCTATTAAGGAAAAACCGATGACTGGCGTGGAAGGGATGATAGGTGAGGAAGGAGAAGTTTTTACCCCCATAAAAGGAGGAAAGGGAAAAGTTTTCGTACACGGAGAAATATGGAATGCAGAATCAGAGCAGGACCTTGAGAAGGGAGAACCTGTGGTAGTAAAAGATGTCCGGGGTATGACCCTGATCGTGGAAAGGAAGAAGTAAAGAAAACACTTCTTTTATTAAGAGTTTCGATGATTGTAGCCTGTATTGACACCTGAGAGAATTCTGATAAAATATAAATCGTTGCGGCTGTAGCTCAACAGGATAGAGCGTGGGATTCCTAATCCCAAGGTTGTGGGTTCGATTCCCGCCAGCCGCACTTTTTTGTTTGACTTCGAAAATCTATCCATAAACCCTGAAAAAGAAGAACCCGTAATTCGTTTACAAAGCTCCTTTTTAAAAGGCATAAATCTTTATCAAGTATTGAAAAAAAAGAGCCCCTATGTTATAATTTTTCACCGTGGCCCGCTAGCTCAATTTGGTAGAGCAACGGACTCTTAATCCGTGGGTTGCAGGTTCGAGTCCTGCGCGGGTCACTTTTCCTTCTCTAAACTCCATTAAATTTTGCTCTAAGGCTTCATTGTTTTTATAATTTTTCCCAGAATCATAAAAGGAAGGTGAATATGAGAAGAATAATATTGTTTCTTCTTATAATTCCCGTTCTATTTTCTTTTGAGTTTGGAGCTTTTGATCCTCCTTACTGGAACGGGGTGGTTATTTATGAGTCAGGAAAAATATATGGATTCAGATTCGCTTTCAATAAAAATGGAAAAATAGCCGATGGGTATGATACGTTCTTTTTGGTTCACGATGTAGGACCCTTTGCACCTGATGGTTCATATGCAGAGGTTAGTTTTGATACCTCCCTTCCCTTTGGACTTGGAGGTAAGACCCCCATTCTCAAGAAGGAAATAAAGCCTGGTATATTAACTCTTAGATATGGGAAGTTTGGTAATGGAATAGTGGGAGAACTCGGCATTCCTGAGAATATTTCAGTTGAGCTGATTTTTTACTCTCCCTGGGGAATGGGAGAGAAATTTATCCTGGAGGGGAACAAAGTATTTTCTGAAGACGGGAAGTTTGTGTTTATTCCCCTTGATTCTTCGTTGAAAATGGAGAAGGAAGCCGGGAAAGTAAGAATGCATATAGACAAAAGAAGATTTTATTTCTATGCAGGTTTTGAGAATTTCTCCAGGGATTCGCGCTGGATTGTGAATTATTTGAACGAAAATAAGAAAAAATATGAGAATAAAAGACCAAAAGCAAAAGGAGAATGGGAAGGTCTAATTTCCTCTATAACCAATAATCTTTTCTGGATGAAACTTCTCCAGCCTGACAAGGGCAGGATTTATATCCCTGCTGGAAGGAGATGGATTTTTCCTGGACCCGATGGTAAGCCTGACCTCTGGACAATGTTCGAATGGGATTCGTTTTTTAATGCTCTTGAAGCATCAGTGGAAGATTGCAGACTTGCAGAAAATGAAATAGAAGCTGTGCTGGATACCCAGTATCCATGGGGAAACATTCCTAACTGGCGTTCGGCAAGAAGCGGTAGTCCTGATAGAGGTCAACCACCTGTAGGTGCTTTCGCTGTCCTGAAGACATATCTAAAATGCGGAAATCTCTCTTTAATAAAGAACTCATATGAAAGACTGAAAAAATTTCATTTATACTGGAGCAGAAATGTTGGAAAGCATCTCAAAAGAGATGGGAATAACAATGGCCTCTATGAATGGGGAAGCGATACCGAATTGATACCTTCAGGAATTCCTCAATGGGAAAAGGATGCTCCAGGAAGATTAAGAGCAGCGTGGGAGTCCGGGCAGGATGATCTTCCAAATTTTGATAATGTTAAATTCAATGAGCAAACCAATACACTTGAGATGGATTGTATTGACCTCTCATCTTTATATGCTCTGGATTCATGGTCATTGTGGAAAATGGCAGAATTGCTTGGAAATGATAAGGACAGGGCTTTCTTTGAAAGAGAATTTGTGGAAGTTTCGGACAAAATAAATTCATTTATGTGGGATGATAAAAAGCATTTTTATTTTGACAGATACTGGAATGGAAAACTGTCGAATTCAAAGGCGTCTTCAAATTTTTATCCTCTTTTAGCAGGGGTCGCAGACGAGGAAAGGGTTAAATATTTGATTTCCCATCTTTTAAATCCTTCGGAATTCTGGGGGGATTTTGTCATCCCAACAATTTCCCGGGACAATCCATCATTTAATGACCAGCAATATTGGAGAGGAACAATATGGCCTCCTACCAATTATCTCGTTTATCAGGGTCTTAAAAGATACGGTATTGATTTAATAGCTGCAGAATTCGCAAGAAAAAGTGCCAGGCTGTTTTTGAATAGCTGGAAAAATTACAGGCTATGCAGAGAAAATTACGATTCGAGAACGGGTGAAGGTGGAGGCCAGAGATATCAGAGCTGGGGGCCATTGTTTGCCCTTGTTCTTCTGGAGGATTTTATAGATGTTTCACCTTTCTTTGGCCTTTCGGTCGGGAACCTTGCGGCTCAGGGCGAGACTGTATTTGAGAACTTAGTTCTTGCAGGGAATAAGTACAATTTGAAAGTTAGTACAGAATCGCTGGTCCTTTATAAAAATGGGAGCAAACTTTTGGAGTTTAAGGGTAGAGGAGTATTGAAAAATATAGTTGAGAAAAATGGTAAAGTGAAACTGGATGTGAATGTGTATTCTAATAAGATGTTTATAAGAAAGAGAGAAGGAGAGTGGGTGAAACTGGGAAAAGGAATACACAGGGATATAATCCTTTAAGTGGAGGATGAAGATGAGAAAAATTCTTGCTATGGTCTTTCTCTCATTTACACTTTTTTCAGCTGTGAATTTTTCCAGATCGTTTTTTGGTGTTTTTGGTAAGAGGGCTTCTATAATGGGAAGGATTGACGGTAGTGTGCTGGAAGTATGGGTTTATCCATATAAAGTTTTACATGATTTTTCATTTACTGTGATAGTGGAGGGAGAAGAACAAAATCCTTATTCCAGGTTGTTTACATATGATTCATCTGCTATTGAATTAAAAAGAACTTATTTAGGAGATTCCTGGAAGATTACAGAAGAAATTTATCCTGCACTTGATACAGCTTATGTTTACTTTGTTTATAACATCTATAATTCTCGGCCGATAGAGCTGGAATTTTCTTTCAAACCCGATCTTTCACCGATGTGGCCAGCCTGTCTTGGGGGGAAATTTTCCTACTGGGATGAGAGGGGATATTTCGTTCTTTCAGAAGCAACATGGAAAAATTTTGCACTTATAGGATTTCCTGAGGGCGAAAAAGAAGGAAGGCTTCCCGCTCACAAACTTCCGGGAGGTAAGCTCAGATATAGAGTATCCCTTGGTGAAGGGAATCATACTATAGTTGTTCCCATAACAGCCACATCAGGAAAAATCGAGAAAATAACAAAGGACTTTGAAGCAAACAAGGGAAATTTTGATGATGTCAGGCTCGAAAGGAAAAAATTTGTAAAAGAATTTCTGAGGAACTTTCTCATTGTGGAAACTCCAGATTCGAGATTCAACAGAGCAATTCAATGGGCAATGTTGAATTTGAATTTTGCTTTTGTAAACAATCCAAGGCTCGGAGAAGGTCTTGTAGCAGGATATGGCCTTTCAGGAGAGGGCGAAAGACCGGGATTTGCCTGGTTTTTTGGAGGCGATGGAGTTATAAATTCTCTGGGTATTCTTGGCTACGGAGATTTTGAGGGTGTAAGAAAAGAGATAGAGTTTTTGTTTAAATATCAAAGAAAGGATGGAAAAATCCCCCACGAAATTTCACAATCAGAGGGCTTTGTTAAATGGTTTAAGGATTATAGTTTTCCATATTTCCATGGAGATACCACCCTTTATTTTGCAATTTTGCTTGATGCTTATGTTAAATGGAGTGGTGATAAAGCGATTTTAAGAAGATATTTTGGGAGAATTTACAGACTTATGAACTGGATGTTAATGGCTGATGCTGATGATGATGGCATTGTGGACACCGAGAGAGCTGGAACTGGTGCTTCTGAGACAGGACCGCTGAGACAGAAGATGAAGACAGATATTCTTCTTGCAGGGCTTTCCATAAAGGCATGGGAAGCCATGAGGGATATTTGGACAATACTTCGTTCCAGAAGGAACATTCTTCTATCCCAGAAATATTATGAACGATCTAAGAAGAATTTTGAAAAACTATTCTGGGAGGACTCTCTTGGTTATTATGTGTATGCGATAAAAGATAGTGGAAACATAAAGGAAGTGACAATATGGCCAGCTATTCCAATGAGATTTGGGGTAATGGACATGGATAAAGGGAAGAAAGCATCAAAAATAATCTCAACACCCTGGTTGTCTACGGATTGGGGGACGAGACTTCTGAGTTCCAGTTCAAAATATTATGACCCTGTAAGTTATAATAATGGAGCTGTATGGCCCTTTCTTACCGGATTTTCTTCCCTTGCCCTTTACAAATACGGAAACCCCTATCATGCTTTTTCCCTTCTTCAGGCAAATGTGAACATTATCCAGGATTTTGATCCGGGGTTTGCTACGGAACTACTCTCCGGAGAAATTTACAGGCCACTTGACCAATCGGTTCCCGATCAGATATGGTCAAGCGGGACGACTATTTCAGCCTTTGTAGAAGGATTAACAGGAATAGAGCCCGATGCGATTTCAAAAAAGATAACTTTGAAACCCAGAGTGCCACTTTACTGGAAAAATATGAAGGTTCAAAATTTAAAAACGGGTAATGGTTTTATTAATTTAATTTATAAAAGAAACTGGAATATGATTAAATTCAGGGTGGAAGCGCATAATCTTAAGGGATACATTATTGATTTTGAACCTGAGATACCCGCTTTAAAGAAAACCCTCTATTTAAATGGCACGCCAACAAATGTAGTTTCTCCCATTTCTATTGGAAATTCTGAAACTGCAGTGGACATTACAATAAAAATGGAGGATTTTGCGTTTCCTTTTGTAAGAATAGACCCTGCCCCTGGGGACTTTTCCGGCTCCGTAATAATTGAGGATTTTAATCTGAATTCTGATGGTTTTAACATAAATCTCTGGGGAAAGGGAAATGACGGAGTTTTTATTTTGTCTGACAGAAGTTTTACATGCGAAGAAGCCAAAGTTATTAAAATAAGCACATTAAGAAAAATTCTGGTGGATTTTGGCTCTGACTGGAAAAAAGTCAGCTTAAAATGCTATTTCAAATAAAAGATCTTCTTTCTTATGCCAGAAGGGTAAAAAACACCAGGTTGGTCCTTTTTTCGAGAGATGTTCCTTCGGAGAACTTTTTAAAATTTTTAAGAAACAAACACAGATATAGAGATATAGCTGTGGTTGAAAAAGATAAATATAAAGGCAGATGTTTTAAATTATACAAGCCAGACATGGAGCTGAAGATTTCCATTTCTGATAGTCTATTAGCTATGGCTGTTGCCTCTTCTATTTTACTCCTTTCGCCCTTGGTCCTATTACAGCAGGAGAAAGAGATTGACCGATTCGTTGTATGGAGAAGACATGGCAGGTGGAAAAACTCCTCCGATTTTCTTCGCCATGTGAGAATCGCTGAATATGCCATGATAGATTTAGTTGAAAAGGTCTTGTCTCAAGAGGTTGCAGTGAAAGACGGTGAAAAGAGGTTTTGGAGATTGGAGGATGTGGGGGATGTCCCTCTGATAGATTATCTTTTAGTTAACGGAATGTTTCTGGTTGTTCTTTATGTTCTATAAATGGCTTTTGACCTCACCTATTTTTTCTTTTAAAATTTTTCTCTACAAAAAAATAGCGGAGGGGTCATGCTAAAAAAATATTTTTCACTGCTTACTATGGCAGGAATTCTGGTGCTATTCCAGGGAAGGTTAATATTTGGATGTACCAATATCCTTGTTACCAAAGGTGCATCAGCTGATGGTTCGACCATGATAGCGTATGTGGCAGATTCACATACTCTTTATGGAGAGCTTTATTATTTCCCGGCACAGGACCACCTACCCGGGGAGATGCTTGACATTTATGAATGGGACACTGGAAAATACCTAGGAAGAATAAAACAGGTCCCGCACACTTTAGCTGTAGTTGGTAATATGAATGAATACCAGGTTTCAATTGGAGAAACCACCTTTGGTGGAAGACATGAATTGAGAAATCCTAATGCTATTCTTGATTACGGAAGTTTGATGTACATAGCCCTTCAGAGGGCCAGAACTGCCAGAGAAGCAATAAAAGTAATGACAGACCTTGTGGCAGAGTATGGATATTACAGTGAAGGAGAATCCTTTTCCATAGCAGATCCCAATGAGGTATGGATTCTTGAAATGATTGGAAAGGGACCAAAAGAAAAGGGCGCAGTCTGGGTAGCGTGCAGGGTGCCCGATGGATATATTTCAGCCCATGCCAATCAGTCAAGAATAAGAAAATTTCCCCTTAACGACCCTGAAAAATGCATTTATTCAAAGGACGTTATTTCCTTTGCCAGGAAGATGGGTTATTTCAAAGGGAAGGATGAAGATTTTAGCTTTGCAGATGCTTATGCACCCGCTGATTTTGGGGCTCTCAGATTTTGTGAAGCAAGGGTCTGGGATATTTTCAGAAGAGCAGCCCCTTCGCATAAATTTTCCATGGATTATGTGAAGGGCAATCCCAAAGCAGAACCACTTCCACTCTGGATTAAACCGGACAAAAAGCTTTCAGTAAGGGATGTAATGGAACTTCTCAGGAGCCATTTTGAAGGGACGGAGCTTGATATGACAAAAGATGTTGGGGCAGGACCATTTAAATTGCCCTACAGATGGAGGCCCCTGATCTGGAAACTGGATGGTAAAAAGTACTTCAATGAGAGGGCAATATCAACACAGCAGACGGGTTTTTCCTTTGTGGCCCAGGCTCGTTCATGGCTTCCGAATCCCATAGGTGGAGTTCTCTGGTTTGGAGTGGACGATACATACAGTACTGTCTACGTTCCCATGTATTGTGGAATTAAAAAAGTCCCCTATAGTTATTCTTCTGAAGCAGGCTCTTTCGACAGATTTAGCTGGGATTCTGCGTTCTGGGTTTTCAATTTTGTTTCTAATTATGCCTATTCACGATATTCAGATATGATTAAAGATATTCAAAAGGTTCAAAGGGAACTTGAGGGAAAATTCATTGCAGAACAGTCACGGATAGATAGAGCGGCTCTTGCACTTTATAAAAAGTCTCCTGAGCTTGCCAGAGATTATCTCACGAAGTATTCTGTAGATCAGGCAGAAATGGTTGTAAGGAGATGGAAGAAACTCGGTGAATTTTTGATATGGAAGTACCTTGATGGGAATGTAAAAGATGAATTTGGACATGTAAAACATCCTGGCTATCCTGAAGAATGGTATAGAACCATTGTGAGGGAGACAGGAAAGAAATTTCTCGTTCCCGAGAAAAAGAAGAAGTAATTTACTAGTATAGCAGTGTAGCCTGTTTGATTATAATTTTAAGTGGGTCTACAACTATTTCCAGTTTCTGTAAATGTCTTCCCTGTTTATGGGTAAGTTGTTGCTTCCGTCGGGATAATTTTTTACCAGCAGTGCTTGATGAAGACCAAAGAGCTCTGTTTTGAAGCCATAGCTTGACCCGTTAAGGAAAATTCTCCATGTTCTAAAGACTACCTCATCCACATATTTGAGAGCTTCTTCCATTTTACTTTCCAGTCTTCTTGCCCAGTGCCAGAGAGTTTTTGCGTAGTGTTCTCTGAGATTTTCAACATCCCTTACCTCAAATCCTACCCTTTCTGCAACCGATAATGTGTGAGATATAGAATGTAGTTCCCCATCCGGGAAAATGTAAGTATCGGAAAAAGACCATCTTCTTGGTGTTTTCTTGGGAGTTCTTCTTGTTATGCCGTGATTGAGGAAAAGACCCCCGTGTTTTAGTAATTTGTAGGCCCTTCTGAAATATTCTTCGAGCATGTTTCTCCCCACATGTTCAAACATGCCAATGCTCACTATCTTATCGAAACTTGACCATTCTTCAACTTCTCTGTAGTCCCTGTATTCTACCCTTATTCTATCCTGCAGACCCAGTTCCTTTATTTTCTCGTTTGCATATTCAAATTGATTCTTACTCAGGGTGATTCCATAGCCTCTTATGCCATATTTTTGAGCAGCGTATATAAGAAAACCACCCCATCCGCATCCTATATCAAGCACTTTTTCCCCTTCCTTTAATCTGAGTTTTCTGCAAATCAGCTCAAGTTTGTTTCTCTGGGCAGTGTGTATATCCTCGTCCCAGTTCCTGAAGTAGGCACATGAATAATTCATAAGTTCATCGAGCCACAGAGAATAGAACTCATTTGATACATCATAATGATAAGAAATTGCCTGTTTATCTCTCTCGATAGAATGAGTCTTACCTCTAAGTTTTGCTGCCTTTCTGTTGCTGTGGAGTTTTTGAAAATTTATTTTAGCGTTGAGAAGTCCAAGAATTTTGGACCAAAAGAAAGGGTTTTTCACAAGCTTTTTGTACTTTTTTTCAATATGTTTTTCCAGTGAAAATAGCGCTATCATGTCTCCATCGACATCGAATTCTCCATAAATGAAAGCCTCTCCCAACCTTTTGTCCACAGGGAAGGCCAGCATGCTTGCAAGTGTTTTTGGATGATTAAGTTTTACTGTAAATACAGGTTCTCCGGCTCCTTCAGGCTTCCACTCGGTCCCATCCCATAGTTTAAAGGAAAAATTTTTAAAATCAGAGTCTGCAAAAAACATTTCAAGAAGCTGAAGATTACGTTCCCTTAATTTTTCATCCTTCATCCTTTGCCTCCTTAATAATTTTTTCCACTATTTTTTTCATTCTCGCCATGTGAGACCCATCCCAATAAACTCTACCGCATTTTTTACAAATTGAAAACTTGGTGGCGTTTTTGAAGGCTATAGGAGGAACCAGTTTTTCCGCATCTTCCCTCTCTATTTCTTTTAATTCTCCGTTGCACACAGGGCATCTTGTAAAAGGCTTAATGTCTTTCTCCAGATGGAAAGCTCTGACCACCTCCTTCAGTTCGTCTCTCCATGATTTTGCAAGCACAAGATATCCACCCTTTGCAGCAAGCTCCCTATCCTTTGTGAGAAGTATCCGCATCTCCGCTGTTGCGATCATCAGCAACTGATTGTCGTCAATGCTACAATCAAAGAATGTATCGTAACCAAGAATCCTCAGCCATCTTGCCAATTTCCCCATCATGCAGTCAACAGCGAATTTTCTCATGATTTTTGAATCTGTTAGTTAATATTGAAAGCAAAGTTAAGTAAAAAAAGCCATATTCCCTGGAGGGTTCAAATTCCGTTCCCTCATGCCATTCGTTAAATGTTGATGCAATTATCCCTTCAGGGTCCTGTGCAAGGGCAAATGAAAAGAGCTGAAGCAGGGTATTCCCGTTATTTCTTGGAACGAACAGAGTGTTAGCGTTGCATCCTTTTCTGTTATCAAAACCAGGAAAGACAGGAAGTAAAACAGGACAATTCTTTATATTTGATAATACATTCGCCCATCTGAAGTACATTGTCTGAGTTTTTCGGTCAGCTCTCTGGAAAAAAATAGGGAGGTAAAAATAAATTCCATCGAATTCCCGGGATGTAGTGGAATCTTTCGTATGAGCGAAGTAAAAAGGATTGAAGCCGTTTGCTTTTACAATTCTAAATGTTTTTCGCCAGAAACTCTGATTGAACTGATCTGCCGAGAAAAAGAAAAACACAGGCCTGTTTTTTATTTTTAAGTAATTAGGTAAGAGTGAAAATGTTTTTAGAATATAAATTATTTGTGTGGCAGCATATTCCGGGGAAACTTCTATTGGATAATCAGGAAAGGGAAAAGAAACTGCAAAATTAAATTTTTCCTTTATGGCTTCATTTACAAATGAATTTATCCCTTTGATTGAATTATTTTCCCCAAACCATGGAATAATAAAGGCATCAATCCCTGAAGATTTAGCCCATTTTATGTGGGTTTTTATAACTTCAGGAGATGAAGAGTCATAGGGTCCCAGTAAAGGGAAATGAGCCGCGTTAATATCTCCTATATCAGGATTGTGACCGCAAGAATTCCAGTGTATCCATTTTCCTGAGGGCCCTTCTGGATTTCCGTACCATGTGTAATAAAAGCTCAGAACAAGCCTTTCAAAAGATAAGTCCTTTTGGAATTCTTCCATTTCTCCAGGAAGACTAACCGTGAAATTTTTTGAGTTTACGTCGCTTCCACTTAAAAAATTGGTCAAAGTTTTCTTCTTTTCATTCCAGTTAAACTCCAGCCTTACTTTTCCTATAGAACCTTTCTTTATATTAATGGTGTCTCTGTATGGTATTTGAAAAAAATACAGAGTAAAAGTTCCCTGGCAGATTTTTCCCTTATCCTGAATGAGGACGATGTGGTCAGGATAGCACCTGAATCTTTTCCCTATTTGATTTCCACTGCATAGGGCAATTCTTGCGGATTTAAAAGTAATTATAGTCCAATCAGTTGATGAATATATGCGAAGGTTTGTGCGAAAAACGGATATGGATGCCAGTGGTAGAGCGAAGAGAATGAGTAATATCCTTCTCATACTTCTATGGTAACACCCGATGAGATACATTGTAAAAACCTATTTTTATGATAAAATTTAATATGATTGATTTTTACAGCTTAAGAAATCGGAGGCAAGATGTTAAATAAAATCCTGGAATTGATATTTGGAACTAAAAATGAAAGAGAATTGAAAAAATTAATGCCCCTTGTTGAAAAGATAAATTCCCTTGAGCCTGAAGTTCAGAAGCTCTCTAACGAACAGTTAGCTGCAAAAACCGATGAATTTAAAAAGAGGCTTGCTGATGGGGAAACAATGGATGATCTTCTTCCTGAAGCCTTTGCTGTGGTAAGAGAGACTGCAAGAAGAACGGTGGGTATGCGGCATTTCGATGTTCAGCTTATGGGAGGCATTGTTTTGCATCAGGGGAAAATTGCGGAAATGAAAACAGGAGAAGGAAAAACCCTCGTTGCCACACTACCAATATATTTAAATGCTCTTGATGCAAGAGACCTTGATGGAACTCCAAGAGAAGGCAAAGGTGTTCACCTTGTTACTGTCAACGATTACCTTGCAAAAAGAGACGCTTTGTGGATGGGACCTATTTACCTTCTTCTTGGTCTTACTGTGGGTGTTATTCAGCATGAGTCTTCATTCCTTGTGGAATGGGAAAACAAAGAGCGTTTTACAACAAAACTTGTTCCCTGTTCCAGAAAAGAAGCTTATCTTGCAGATATTACCTACGGAACCAATAATGAATTTGGATTTGACTATCTAAGAGATAATATGAAATATTCCATTGAGGATATAGTCCAGAGAGGGCATAATTATGCAATAATAGATGAGGTAGACTCCATACTTATTGATGAAGCAAGGACTCCTCTCATTATTTCTGGACCCTCTGAAGAATCCACATCAATATATTACAGAATTGATGATATCGTTAGAACTTTGAAGAGGGATGTTCATTATGAAGTTGACGAAAAAACAAGGACTGTTGTACTAACAGAAGCTGGTATAGATAGGGTTGAGAAGGCACTAAAGGTGGGAAATCTTTTTGATATAAGAAATATGGACTATGTCCATATGGTTTATAATGCGCTTAAAGCTCACACACTTTTTAAAAGGGACAAGGATTACATAGTAAAAGATGGAAAAGTAATAATCGTTGACGAGTTTACAGGAAGACTTATGCCAGGTAGGCGTTACAGTGAAGGTTTACACCAGGCTCTTGAGGCAAAGGAAAGGGTTAAAATTCAGCAGGAATATCAGACTCTTGCCTCCATAACTTTTCAGAATTACTTTAGAATGTACAAAAAACTTGCAGGTATGACAGGAACAGCAGCTACCGAAGCTGCAGAATTTGCTGCTATTTATGACTTGGATGTTGTGGTAATACCCACTAATAAACCAATGATAAGGAAAGACCACCCTGATGTTGTCTACAGGACAGAAGATGAAAAATGGGAAGCAGTTGTAAATGAAATAGAAAGACTTCATAAAAAAGGACAGCCAGTCCTTGTAGGAACCCTTTCTATTGAAAAATCAGAGCACCTTAGCAGGCTTCTTTCAAAAAGAAGAATAAAACATGTGGTTCTAAATGCAAAGTATCATGAGAGGGAAGCTGAGATAGTGGCTCAGGCAGGAAGATTGGGTGCTGTCACTGTTGCTACAAACATGGCAGGTAGAGGAACCGATATTATACTGGGTGGAAATCCCGAATACCTTGCCAGAGAGATGCTGAAAAAGAAGGGCAAGGACCCTGCAGCAGTTTCCAGGGAAGAATGGGAAAAAGTTTACCAGGAGGCAAAAAAAATAACAGATGAAGAGCATAAAAAGGTTATAGAACTCGGGGGATTATTTATTCTTGGAACTGAGAGGCACGAAAGTAGAAGAATAGATAACCAGCTCAGAGGAAGGTCTGGACGTCAAGGAGACCCTGGAGAAAGTAGATTTTATCTTTCCTTGGAAGATGAGCTTATGAGGATATTTGGTTCTGATAGGATTTCGGGTCTGATGCAAAGACTCGGAATGGAAAGAGGGGTGCCCATAGAGAGTAAACTGGTATCAAAAACCATAGAAAGGGCCCAGAAACAGGTTGAAGCTCAGAACTTTTCCATAAGAAAACACGTTCTTGAATACGACGAAGTTATGAACAAGCAGAGGGAAGTAATTTACAAAAAGAGAAGAGAAATTCTTGAAGGTAAAGACCTGGGTCCGGAGATAAAGGAAATAATAAGAGACATTCTTTCCTGGATAATAGACGAAAATTGTCCCCAAAAAACCCCGGTGTCGGAGTGGAACTGGGAGACCCTTGAGAAGATGTTAAACTATCATTTTGCTTTTTCTCTTAAAGAGATAGAGTTGGACAGGGAATCCATAACAAGGGAAGAGCTTGAAGAGAAAATATATGATGAACTTATAAGAAGATACGAGGCAAAAAGGGAGAGAGCTGGAGAAGCGATGAAGGAGATGGAACGTTTTGTTATGCTTCAACTTATAGATAAATACTGGAAGGACCATCTCCTTGCAATGGATCACCTTAGAGAGGGTATCGGTCTTAGAGGTTATGCTCAGAGAGACCCTCTTGTGGAATACAAGAGAGAAGGTTTTGAAATGTTCACCCAGATGTTGAACAGAATTGAAGAAGATGCTGTTAGATATATTTTCCTCTATGAGCCAATTACAGAGGAGGAAATGGAAAAAATAAGAGCAAGACAGAAACAGCCCAAGGCAAGGCCGGTGCTTTCGAGAAAAAAGAAAAAAAGGAGGAAACATGGATGATATAAAAAAAGGAAAAATAGTAGGGGAAGCCCTTACCTTTGACGATGTTCTGTTGCTCCCAGCTTATTCAGAGGTGCTACCGGCTGAAACCGATGTTTCCACGATGTTTACAAGAAAAATAAAATTGAACATTCCCATTGTTTCAGCTGCCATGGATACAGTTACAGAGTCCAAGATGGCGATAGCTCTGGCACAACTTGGGGGTATTGGTGTTATTCATAGAAATATGGAGATAGAAGAGCAGGCAGAGGAGGTTGATAGGGTTAAAAGGTCTGAAAGTGGAATGATTTTTAAACCTATTACAGTCAATCCAGAAGATACTATAGATTATGCGACAAAGATGATGGCAAAATATAAGATTTCTGGTGTTCCTGTAGTGAATAGAGATGGGAAACTTGTGGGAATTTTGACCAATAGAGACATCAGGTTTATAATGGATTATTCAATTAAAGTAAAGGAGGCCATGACCAAAGACGGCCTTATTACTGTAAGAGAAGGAATTAGTCTTGAGGAGGCGAAGGAACTGCTTCACAAGCATAGAATAGAGAAACTTCTGGTTGTGGATGAAAACTTCAGGCTTAAAGGGCTGATCACTGTAAAAGATATAATGAAAAAGATAAAGTATCCCAATGCTTCCAAGGATAAATTGGGAAGGCCAATGGTGGCAGCTGCCGTGGGGGTAGGTAAGGATGCTGAGGCAAGGACAAAAGCACTTGTGGATGCAGGAGTTGATGCCATCGTTATAGATACCGCCCATGGTCACTCTAAGAAGGTTCTGGATACACTTGAAAAACTGAAGAATAAGTTCCCTGATGTTCAAATAGTCGCCGGAAATATAGCTACCCCAGAAGCTGCTGAGGCCCTTATTAAAAGAGGCGCAGATGCTGTTAAAGTAGGTGTAGGTCCTGGTTCAATATGCACAACAAGGATTGTTACAGGAATAGGAGTTCCTCAGATAACAGCTGTAATGATGGTGGCAGAGATGGCTAGTAAATATGATGTTCCAGTTATAGCTGATGGAGGAATTAAGTATTCTGGAGATATAACTAAAGCAATTGCTGCAGGGGCTGATTCTGTTATGATAGGAAGCCTTTTAGCAGGTACCGATGAAAGTCCTGGTGAACTGGTGCTTTATCAGGGAAGAACATATAAAGTTTATAGGGGCATGGGCTCACTTGAGGCTATGAGAAAGGGGAAAAGCAGGGACCGTTATTTCCAGGAGGAAGAGATAAACGAGGCAAAACTGGTTCCTGAAGGAATTGAAGGAAGAGTCCCTTATAGGGGATCAGTGATGCAGATGGTTCCTCTCCTTGTAGGCGGGCTTCGCTCAGGTATGGGATATACTGGTGCCAGAACTATAAAGGAACTAAAGGAGAAGGGACAGTTTGTAAAAATTACCCCTGCTGGTTTCAGAGAAAGCCACGTGCATGATGTAATAATAACAAAAGAGGCTCCTAACTATAGATTGGAATGAGTTTACTTCTGGCAGTTTCCCTTGCACTGCAGATGTTTAACAAAGGAGTGGACCTTTATTATCAGGGAAAATACAGAGAGGCAATAGTAGCGTTTACAGAAGCTGTTAGACATGACCCCTATCTCTGGAAGGCCTACAGGGAAAGAGCTCGAGCAAAAGAAAAACTTCAGATGTTCAATGAGGCTTTGGAAGATGTAAATGAGTATCTTTCTCATTTCTCTGAAGACCAGACGGCTCTTTATCTTAGGGTAAGACTATATTTAAAATTAAAGAAATATAAGGAAGCATTGAACGATGTAGACAGATTACTCGAAATTGCCCCGGAAGAACCTTATTATGTTTATTCCAGGGCGTTGATACTTGAAAGGCTCGGAAACCTCAAGGAAGCCTCAGAACTATTCAAAAGGGCAGAAAAGCTTTTTCTGAGTGAAAATTTTAAAAAGATCTGTAGTGTTAAGGCCAAGGTTGACAGAAACGCTCATGTTTTATCAAAGAGCTCAGACCCTGAGGTAAGAATAAACTCGCTTCAGGCAATTTATCAGATTTTACAAACCGAAAATCCGATTCATATTGCGCCAGCTATTCCTTTTGTGGTAAAGTCCTTCTTTTATGGGCAAGGAATGGAGTGGTTTCTTTCTAAGACTATGCTGGTAGAATACGTGAGAAGACTTCCTCAGGATAGGAAATGGGTCTGGTATCTTATGGACAAGGAATATTCTGACTGGTCAAAAAACAGAACAAAAAAAGAAAAAAAGAAAATGCTTTCCGAGTTAAAAAGTATTTATTCTCTCATGGGTAGAAAAATTGCTGTCAAGAAATAGCTTATCTAATTCTGAATCCTATATCATCTCCGGATAATTCCTGAGTTCCATTAAATGGAGTGTCCATTAAGTTATCAGGACCACCACTTATGACAAAGACAATTCTAGTGTTATCAGCATCAGGGCCATTTTCAAGGTATGCAGAGTTTACCAGAAAAGCTTTCCCCCAGGGGTCAGGTTTTGTGTCGTTAATGTAGGGTCCGTTCCATGATGGATAATTATAGGGGTTTGGGTTGAATTTAGGATAGTGATTGGAAGGGCTTACGATTTCATAATAAATTGTTTCTGCAGGAGTCTTGTTCCAGTCACAGGCAGAGCCGCAGGATGGGTCAGCTGACGGTATAGAGGAAGTGATAACCGTGGGTTTTGTACCCACAAGAACCCTGCATGTAGAATGAGTAGGGGTTGAATCTTCTATTGGCCATTTTCCGAGGTCTTTTCTGGCTTCAATAATTGCTTTTGCAATTTCTCTGGAATCTGAAAGTGCCCTTGCAATTTTAGCATCCCTGACATTTTTTTCTATGAAAGGAATCAAAATCGCTGTAAGGATAAGAATTACTCCCAGTACTATTGAAATCTCTACGAGAGTAAAACCTTTTTGCTTCATATATTAATTTTAGTATTTTTTTTAAGCAATTTCTAATTTAGCTTGAAGAGAGCTTTTTGGAAATCTTATCGAGCATATCTACTGTCATCTCAGATAGGTCATAATCTGGACTCCAATTCCAATCTTCCCTTGCTGGAGTATCATCTATGCTTTCAGGCCATGAGTCAGCTATTTCCTGACGAAAATCTGGTTTGTAGTCTATCTGAAAATCGGGAATATGTTTTTTGATCTCATTTGCCAGTTCTTCTACTGAAAAACTCATGGAAGCAACATTATAGTCAGTATGGTATCTAAGTCTGGAAATATCAGCTTCCATTAGAGTAACGGTTGCCTTAAGGCAATCGGGCATGTACATCATAGGAAGGCGAGTGTCTTTTTTCAAGAAGGAAGTGTATTTTTTGTGTTTTATTGCTTCGTAAAAGATTTCAACAGCATAGTCTGTGGTTCCTCCACCTGGAAGAGTTTTATAGCTGATTATGCCCGGATATCTTACTCCCCTTACATCGAGACCGTATTTCCAGAAATAATATTCTCCCAGTCTTTCATTTATGACCTTCGTTATTCCGTATATTGTCCTTGGTTTAAGAATGGTATCCTGGGGAGTATTTTTCTTTGGAGTTTCAGGTCCGAATGCAGCTATGGAACTTGGAACAAAAATTCTTGTCAGCTTCTTTTCCCGGGCAAGTTCAAGCACATTGTAAAGACCGTTTACATTGACATCCCATGCCAGCTGAGGATTTTTCTCTCCAGTAGCAGAAAGAATTGCTGCCATATGATAGATTGTATCTATAGAGTATTTCTCTACTACTTTTTTTAACGATTCTCTGTCTCTTACATCCAGAATTTCATAGGGCCCTGTGTCAGAAATATCCTCTGAAGGTTCGGTTTTAATGTCAGAGGCTATAACATTTTCAGCCCCGTATCTCTCTCTAAGGAGGGTTGTTAGCTCACTTCCTATCTGTCCGCAGGCTCCCGTAATTAGAATTTTTTTCATTATGGCATCTCCTTTTTAAAAATTTTTTTCAATAAAAATTTACAAACTCATCCAGTATATGTCAAACATTGTAGAAATTTTCTAAATTCTGAAGAGGTAAGAAAATTTCACAAAAACAGAGAAGTTTTGTCCATCCCAGGAATTTTCCTGTCTGTAAAAATCTGACGAAGCCCCCAGATAAAAAACTGTTCCCGGAGAGTACTCATAGGCAAGGAGGAGGCTTGCATAGAATTTTTCATAATAGTCATTATATTCCCATATTGCTCTTAGGGAAAATTCTCTATTGAATAGGAAAACAGTCTTGTTCCTGAAAATGTTCATTTTGTAAACAAGATTTCCATCTCGTTGCTCGTAAAAATAGTCAAATACATAAGAAGCCTGGATAGAAAGTCTATTTAGCGGGAGCAATGTTGTGTAGAGATGGCCGGAGATATCAAAGCCCAGAAATGGGTCGTCGCTATAATAAATTCCATCTCCTACTCTTCCTCCCCCTCCGAAGGAGAGATATTTTGTGGGAGATGAATTAAAGAAAAATCCTACTGTGTTTTTGTTAAAACCATTTTCGTTGTATTTCTCAAAGGAATTTGAGTAGAAAATATTTAAAGAGGAATCTCCTGTAAATCTAACCCTGAAGCTGAATCTTGCACTCTGGTCAGTTTTTTCTCCTTTCCAATCAGTTATGTAATTTAAAAACACACTTGGGCCACCGTTTAAGAAGAATTTTTTCTCTGGATAAAATGTATAGCCGGTCCAGGAATAATAACTTCGCATGTCTGTTCTTTTAATAAACCCTTCCTGGGCGTCGAAGTCAGGAGAAATTAGTTTTGTTCCTACAAGGAAATTAAAATGTTCTTCTCCATAACTGAATTCGCCCTGAAAGGCAGAGCCATTTATCTTTTTTTCTTTTGCAGTTGTGGAGGCAAGTCCCTGGAAGGATATGATAAAATTGCCTTTCCTCAAATATCCATCTATTCCTCCCACCGTGTTGTAATAACCATTACCCCATCTTTTGTCTGTGAGGGTAAGCCCTAAAAAGCTTCCGTTCCATACTTCGTATTTGTATCTTGCTATATTAACGTAAGCATTATCCTCTCCTCCTTCAGAGACATCCCACAGACTTTCGAAGGAAGCTGTATCATATGCGGTTATGAAACCGAATCCAGAACGTCCGTATCTTCCCGTAATTTTTGCTCCAAATTTGGGTTTGGCAATTCTTCTCGAATAGAAAACCTGTATAGGGGTTTTAAAGATTTCTGCAGCTTCAAGAAAAAATGGCCTTTTTTCACTGTAATAAAGTGCATATCTTTGATTTACGTCTATTTTCCCTTCATCTGACTCAATCTGGGAAAAATCAGGATTATATGCGAAATCAAGGGTAATGTCTGAGGTTAAACTGTCTTTGAAGGAAAAGCCAAATTCTGGCTTAAAACTCTGTTCTTCGTTTTTTAGCCCCGTAATAGATGGGATTAATTCAAGGTGCAGCCCTGGTTTAATGTTGTCTTCAATTATGAGGGTTCCGGCTTGATTTATCATTCCCCTTATTTTTCTATCTATATGAATGAGTGAATCTAATTCGCTGTTTCTTGGTATTTTTCTAAAAGCATGAAATCCCCACTGGTGCGTTTTCCCTTCGGCTGGAAACCTAAGAGATTTAAAGGGGATCTTTGCTTCCACGAAGTATCCCCATGGATAAAGCTTACCCTTAGAGTACCATATAGTGTCCCAGGAAAAGTCCTCCTGCCTTCTGTGTGAAGAATCGTCGCGAATTCCTTCTGCCTGGATGCCAAGGGGATTCATAATAAATATAAAAGCTCTGAGCTGCGTATGGAAAGGATCAATTATTATACCCACAAGATCATCGTTTTGTAACTGATCTCTTCTGCTTATGGAAGCCCTTATTTGTGATGGTTTATTATCATAGGCTTTAAAAGCGATGTAGAGATAATCTGAATCATGCGCTATAAAGAATTCGGTTTTTTGAGTTGGAGGCTCATTATATTTAGGTTCTACCTGCTGAAAATCGTCAAGTTTAAGGAAATTTTTATAATAAATATTATCTATCACCCCGTCAATTTTTGGAGGTTTGTTAATTCTTGGAATTTTGAATTTTTTGACATCTGAGGCTATAATCGGCAGAAACCCGATTAGAACTACAAGGAACTTCTTCATCACGCCCTCCTTTAAATCCATTTTTCCGGCCCTGAAATAAAATTATACGAAAGAATAAAATGTAGGTTGCATCATATATTATATATTTTATTTCAGGATATTAGAGAGTTTTCTCATAAAGTTTTCAAGCTCAAATGGTTTCTGAAGAACTCCATCTACTCCTTCATTATGCATTATTTCTACTTCATCCATTGTTATGTAACCGCTTATAATGATAACTTTAGTTGAAGGAGAGATTTGTTTAATTTTTTTCGCAAGCGCCAAGCCTCCTATTTTGGGCATTGAAAGGTCAGTTAAAACGGCTATAATTTGTTCATGTCTCTTTTTAAATATTTCGAGGGCTTCTTTTCCATTTTCTGCTTCTAATGTTTTATATCCCAACATATGGATAATTTCTCTCTCTACCTCCAGAACATCCGGATCATCCTCCACGAGCATAATAAATTTTGTAGCCTTTCTTTGCCGGGTTTTTGGGAGGTCTTTATTTGTATTTTTATTATCAGCAGTTAAAAGAGGAATATAAACTTTTGCCTCAGTACCCTTTCCTGGGGTGCTGTCTATTTCGATATACCCATGATGCTTTTCTACTATGCTTTTTGCCAAATAAAGACCGAGACCCATGGATTCGTCGCTTTTTGTCGTATAAAAGGGTTTAAATGCTTCCAGAATCTCTTCTTCGCTCATTCCTTTACCATTGTTTTTTATAAGCAGTTCCATAAATTCTCCTTCTTTTGAGGGGGATTCATGGATTTTCTTTGCCTTACGAAGTTTTATTTCTATTCTCCCATTTTCATCGCAGGCGTCTCTCGCATTAAGTATGAGGTTATTAATTAGAGTTTTTAATAAAGTGATGTTTCCTCGTATGGTAAGGTTTCTGTCCTGAATTTGGGTTTTGATTTTGATTGTTTTAGGCACTATAGCTCTAATGAAAGCTTTGTATTCCTCAAGAAATTTTGAGAAATCGAGCCTGCGCATATTACCGGAAGCAGCTTTTCCCAGCTCCATTATCTCTGCAACAATATTAGAGGCCTCAACAGCTTTTTCCCGTATTTTTTCGAGCACTTTATTCCCGGGGTTTTTTCTTTGCTCAACTTCAGATGAAGAAATGATCACACTGAGGATGTTATTAAAAGAGTGGGCTATTTCTCTGGAAAGTTTACCTATAACTTCAAATTTAAGTTTCCTTTTAGCTTCTTTTTCTGCCTTCAGTTCCTCTGTTATATCTCTGAAAATCCCTACGATTTTTACAACATTTCCTTTTTGGTCAAAAACCGGCGCTCTTCTGACTTGCAGTACCCTTTTCCCGTATTTTGTATGGTATTCTTCATTGGATACCAGAGTTTTCTTTGTCCTTATTATGGTTTCAACGATTCGCCTTGCTTTTTCTGCATCTTCCTTGGGAAAGAGTTCTTCAGGGGATTTTCCCTCTATGTCCATCCCAAGAATTTTTCGTCCCTCGGGATTGAACAATTCGTAGGTATATTTATCTTTATTTATTGAGAGAAGGTAAATGCCGATAGGAGAATTTTCGTAGATTGCCCTCAGATTTTCCTGTAATTCATGAACTTCTTTCTCAAGTTGTTTTTTTTCAGTTATGTCAAGAAGTGTAAAGAGATTCGCCGGTCTTCCATTATATATTATAGAATTTCCTGTAAGTTCAACTGTTTTAATTTCACCGTTTTTGGTTATTATTTTACATTCATAGGTGCTTGGGAAGACCTTTTCACCTCTTTCTCTTCTTATTCCCCGTTCCTTTACAGTTTCCCTATCATCGGGGTGAATGAATTCCCAGAAATTTTTAGATTTTATTTCTTCAAAAGAATATCCTGTTAAAATTTCCGCTGTTTTATTCCCCAGAATAATTTTGTGGTCCTGTATTATTCCTATAAGAACAGGAGAATTGTCAAAAACCAATTTCATCCTTTGTTCACTTTCTTTGAGCCTTTTTATGAGCTGAGAATTGCTCAAAAGTCCGCTGATAAAAGGCAATATTATATCCAAAATTCGAAGATCTGAGTTTTTTAGTGCATTTTTTTTGGTAAAGTAAAGAGAAAGAATCCCAATGGGATTTAAATGAAGTTTAAGAGGAAGAACAATAAAGGACTTTATTTTTTCCTTTCTAAGTTTATCCTTTAATTCCTCAAATTCCAGTTCTTCCGTATCTTTTATCCACACTAACTTTTCTTCAAGGTAGGCTTTTGCTCCGGGTAAATGCCTTGCATTCTTTAAAATGAAATCTTCATACTCACTGGAAAGTCCCTCTGTCCATAATTCAAGGATGTTGTCAGCTTCACCTACAAATACAATGGAATAGGCTCTGGCTTGAAAAAAATCTAAAGTTTTTCTGAATAGTTCTGCTCAAATTTCCTTTAAGGATAGAGAGGAAACTAATTCATAAATGGATTCTATGTCGTCTAAAAATTTAGAGAAATTTCGTTGGTTTTCTTCCATATTTATTTTATATTAATACATCCAGAGGGGTTACAGCTCTTATTTTTACATTTTTCCTCAATGTCCAGAAGAGCATATTTTTTTCAACAGGATAAGTTATCTCAATGTAAATATTTTTTTCGTCTTTAGAAAAATATATGTTCTCTTCATTTATATCCAGATGAAATCTATCGGCTATGTCTAATACCAGATTTACAGCCTGGATTTCAGTAATATCATATTTCCCCTTTGTAGCTTCAACAATAGCCTTTTCCACTATTTTTGCATCCAGATTTATTCTTATCATAGTATAAATAACAAACCCTGCATATGCGAGAATAAGCAATAAAATAAGGTTAAAAAAAGTGGATGCTCCTTTCTGTTTCATCTTACAACCTCCTTCTTGTTCCATTTAAATTATATTACAATAGTCACAGGAGGCAAAAAATGAGAAAGATAGCAAGGTTAATTCTGCTCGTTTTGGTTTTAACAGGATTTTCTTTCGCCGGGAAATGGCTTTATCTGGGTCCCATTAATGAGCCTTTACCTGTTTTGAAAAACTACAAAATTATTGATGAACTGGAAGAAGCAGGATTTAAAATTTCGCCTTTTTCCCCTGTGGAAAATGGGTCGGTAGAAGTATTCCCGGGGGTAAGATTAAAATGGAGAGTTACTGATGGTGAACTGGTGCCCTCAAGTGGAAGGTCAATATATATGTTTGCAGTATATACAGGCATTGATAAATGGGGCGAGTATAAAATAAATTTGGCTGTAAATCATTCATTTTCCGTTTACATGGATGGAAAACTGCTTGGCAGGTCGAGTTCAGGGAAGCTTGAAAAGAAAAAACTTCTTGAACCTGGCAAACATTCATTAATGTTGAAAGTTATTTATGAGCCGGACAAATCTAAGAATATAAGAATTTCTCTTGATATGCCTGGAGTTAAATTTTCTCTGGATCCACAAAGACCTCTTGGCCTTAGAGAAATAATGAATCTCAGAACAGTTTCTCGTATATCAGTTTCTCCATGCGGGAAATTTGCAGCCATAACAGTCTCAAAGTGGACCAATGAAGGAAAGAGATTGAGCTGGATTGAAATAGTTAACTTAAAAAACAGGAAAAAAATAAGGTCCTTTAAGGACCACAGGATAAACCAATTCAGATGGAGGCCACACAGCAGCCAGTTTTCATACGTAACGAGAGATAAGGAGAAGGCTACTTTATGGCTTTCAGATATTGCCGGAGATACCCTTAAACTTGTAACAGAGAAGAATTTTGGCGGATATTTCTGGTCGAAGGATGGAAAATTCATTGTTTATCACAGGGAAAAAAGAGAGAAGGAATTTGATGATTATGGATTAAAAAGAGTAAAGAACCCTCCTGACAGACAAAGGGGATCCCGGGTAAAATTTGCCCTGTATCAATTATTCCCTGAAACTGGATTTGTTCGTCCTATAGCAGAAACTGAAAATTATCCAGTTTCTATTAGTCCGGATGGGAAAACAATTCTTCTTTCAAAGGAGGTTTTTGTCAATTCTGTTCGGCCATATTCTTTTCAGGAATTCTGGTTGCTGGACATTAGCACTGTTAAATCGAAAAAACTTCTGAGGGACCCCTGGATTAATTATGGAATATGGTCTCCAGATGGAAGGAAAATGCTCTTCCTCGGAGGCCCTTCTGCTTTCAATGGCGCTGGAAATGTTTTGCCGCGTGGCAAGATTCCGAATGAATATGATACTCAGGCATATATTTACAATTTTGAGACTGGAAAGGTGAAGCCTATAACAAGGAATTTTTATCCGAGCATCACAGGAGTTGAGTGGGCACCGGATGGCAAAATATATTTTACAGCCGAAGACAAAACTTTTGTCCGCCTTTATGTTTATAACCCCGAGACCGATAAAATAACTTTGCTTCCTTCCGGGGTAGAAGTAGTACGGAATATAAGTGTAAGTGAAAGCGGAGCTATTGGATTTATAGGCACTGGTGTCAATTTCCCACATAGGGCTTATGTTTTGATGCCAGGAGAGAAAGAACCCTCCTTAGTTTACTTTCCCGAAGAGGAA
>Ga0190329_1000017_pt1 | contig 44048 bp, 39 predicted proteins | sample 48720423_MG_FD_161655 | JGI IMG/M metagenome (GOLD analysis project Ga0190329, IMG submission 161655) | Hydrothermal vent sediment bacterial communities from Southern Trench, Guaymas Basin, Mexico - 4872-04-2-3_MG | ecosystem: Environmental > Aquatic > Marine > Hydrothermal vents > Sediment ... | reverse complement strand
ATACATTGGCCCCAGAGCTTCTACTACCCATGATGAAATAAAGGAAAGGCATTTCAATCCTTCTCCATCTATAGAGCTAAAAAGAAAATATTTCTTTTTTCATGCCTTCAGGATTCTTTCAGATTATCTGAATACAGATAGAAACTATTTAAAAAGAATAGATGAAGTCAGAAAGAGCATAAACACTCTGGAAAAGGAATATTTTGCCTTGAAGTCATATGTGGAAAAAACAGCCCTTGAAATTTACCGGGTTAAGGGAGATAAAGAAGCAAAGAATTTTATCACAAGCTATGTGTGGGGAGCTATGGAGAGAGCAAGAATAGATACCCTTTGCCTTATAAGGAAATTCTCACGATCTCAGGTAAACAAAAAGGGAAAGGGCAAGGAATAGGACATCCCTTAAAATTGCGGTAAAGGAAATTTCCTCGCTAAAAGCTCCAAAACAACCACAGGAAGATTTCACTCCCTTTATTAGCGCTATAGAAATTATTATTATGAAGAATATGTTTAAGCAGGAAATTATGAGCGCGGATTCCTTTCTAAAATAGGGTATAAAAAGGCCTATTGCGCAGAAAAACTCCAGCCATGGAATAAAAAGAACCCCTGCTATTGCAATAGTTCGAGGGAAAATTTCATAGGCGAGCACATCCTGAAAGAACAACTCAGGGTCTAAAATCTTGCCTATTGCCGAGAAAAGAAACACAGCTCCCAGTATAAGTAAAGATAAATATTCAATTATTTTCATTATTCCATATCCTCCAGCCATCAAAGAAAATGTACACCTTGTAGCCTTTCTTTTTTAATGAATCAGCCAGTTCCAGCGATAAATCGTAACTGTCTTCGTCATTGTAGATAACAACCTTTTTCTCCTCAGGAATCTGTAGGTCTTCGCTATAAGGAACAGCCCCTGGAAGATGTCCATTTGTGTATTTTCCTTTTCCCCTTGCATCTATTATGAAAGGATTTTCCTTTAGAATTTCTTTAAATTCCTGAAGTCCTATAGATTTGACTTCTCCTGTTTCCTTAAAGAATATTGGCGATTTTTTAAAAAAGAGTATGAAACCTTCTATTAATCCAGCGATAAAAGTTAGTGCTAAGATAATTATTAATTTTTTTAACATGTTAAAATTATATAAATTAATAATATAGCTGTCAATTCGTTACTTTGCGAGGTTTTTAAAAGTTCTTAATTACAAACCCAAATTGTCTGAAATGCCTTTCATAGCATCCAGACATGTCTGCATGAATTCGTCCAGAGATAGGCCAGTTTTTTCGCACTGTTTTATCTGTTCCCTGTTTGCTCCGGCAGCGAACCTTTTTTCTTTGAATCTCTTTTTAAGAAATGTAAGGTCGACTCCTTCAAGTTTTTTTGTGGGATGCATCAGAGCTGCGGCTACTATAAGGCCAGTTAAGGGATCTGCAGAGTAAAGTGCCCATGCCATTTTAGTCTTGGGTTCTTCCTTGTAAGCATGGGATCTGATTGCATGGAGAATTTCTTCGTCCTGGATTTTGTCCTTTAGGATTTCCATGGCTTCCAGACCATGTCTTTCAGGATTGTCCATAGTCCTTTCATAGTCAATGTCGTGGAGAAGTCCTGCGAGTCCCCAACGTTCAGGGTCCTCATTAAATTTTTCAGCTAACGCTCTCATACAAGCTTCCACTGCAAGAGAGTGTTTTATAAGATTTTTGTGCTTTAAATGAGACTTTAACAATTCAAAAGCTTCTTCCCTTTTCATTTTTTACTCCTGTATAAGATTTTTGTTTTATTTAACTGGAACTACCCTTGCCCATATTCCCCTGTTTCCACTTTCAAATTTTAAAACCTTTGTTGTCGGTTCAAGAATCAGATTCCTCCCTCCTGCTTGAATAATAATTTTTCCATTACTTCCTCTTACAGTCAATTTTATGAACTTTCTTCCCTTTATAATCAACATTCCCTTTCTTTCCTTAAGGTTTATGAAGATTTCCACAAATTCAGGTCTTTTGAAAACAAGGGTGTATTCGTTACCCTTTTTGTAAAGGTTAAAACTTGCCCAGTTAAGAGTTCCTCCGAATCTGAAGAATGCACGTCTGGAAATGAGGTCAACATGAAGGTCATCGGGACCGCTGCTATCAATGATATATTCTCTTCTAGGAATTGCGGTTTTTAGTTTCAAATATGCAAAGGTGTTTCCCATAAAGTAAATCGTTCCTTTTTTCTTTTTTAAATCAAATTTGATGGATATATCGTTTATTGAATTTAACAAATACCTATTGGCAATGAAGGGCTGAATCCGACCCATTCCTGGGCCCTGATATCCAGGGTAGCCTGAATATCCTGTAATAGTGAAAGTGGCACTCCTTGCCTTCTGGCCTGTCCTTGTTACTATTTCAATATAATAACCACTACCTGAAGGAATGTCTTCAGTAATTCTCCAGTAAAAATAAGTCATTGCTTTTCCCTTCTCCCTATTGTTCAATGGGGATAGATTCTCAAGGGTTGCCAGCCTCTTTATGGTTCTGTTATCTCTTTTCAGGTATATTGTCAGTGAATCCGGATAAATGCCTGCCTCCCATTCTATCTTTAGAATGGAATTCACCTTATAATTTCCATAACCAGGGGAGATTACCCTCAAATTTGAGCCCCTGTAAATCACAGCAGAAATAGGTAAACTCACCAGAAAAATAACGACAACTGCTAATATCCTTCTCATTCTTCACCTCCTGTTATAGATATTATAGTATTTAATTGATTTCATAACAAAGCCGGACTAAAATTTCTTTTAAATGAGCTTTGTTTATATAATTTCGCTTGTTCTTTCAATGTTGTGGTTTGTGGGAATTTTTGCCGCTCCATATTTAACTCATATTAGTGAACATTACTCGTTTCTTTACTATATTTATTCCTTTGTTTGTCATCAAGACCCGGCAAGAAGCTTCCACCTCTGGGGTTATAAGCTGGGAGTATGCTCAAGGTGTACGGGAATTTACTCTGGAGCTCTATTTTTTATTTTAGCTTTTCCCTTTTGGAAACCAAAGCTTAATGCAAGAAATGTTATAATTCTTTTTGTTCCCCTTTTGGTTGGCAAATTGATGGAAAAGATAACCGGTTTTTCAACTAATGTCGAAAGATTTATCTCAGGATTTCCTTTTGGCATTGTGGTTGGAATGGGTTTTCTCTATGGGCTCGAAGCTTTGATAGGAGGTTTAAATGAAGGGTGACATTTATAAGTCCGCAATTTTTGGGGGTGTTATAAGCGGTCTTCTTAGCGGATTTCCTGTGGTAAACCTTGGTAATTGTCTCTGTTGCCTCTGGGTTATGATGGGAGGATTGATTTCTCTTTATTTTTACCAGAAGGATTCAACAATAAAGCTTGACACCGGAGATGGATTTGCAGTAGGGGCTCTTGCTGGCGTGATAGGAGCTCTTGTGGCTACGCCTCTTGACCTTGTTTTTTCCTACTGGACAAGAAGTCTTGTTATGAATTTCCTTGAGACCTATGGAGGTGATCTGAAAGGATATGAAACCTATTTTACAACGCATTCGTTTGCCACAACATTAATTATAAGAATAGTCTTTTTTGCTTTGTTCAGTGCAATAGGAGGAGCAATTGGTACAGCGTTTTTCAAACCCAAGGCCCACAGTAATAGTTAATCCTGTTTCTGGGAGAGGTAAGACTTACAAAAATTGGGAAAAAATAAAGGACTTTCTTATTTATAAATTCAAAGAAATAAGAACCAGGTTTACCGAAGCTCCAAAACATGCCCTTGAAATAGCCAGGGAGGAGATAAAAAATGGGGTCGAGCATTTAATTTCTGTGGGAGGGGATGGCACTCTTAATGAGGTCGTCAATGGTTTTTTAGAAAATGACTCCCCTATCAATCCCGGTGCAGCTATTTCTGTTCTTCCCTCAGGAAGAGGAAATGATTTTGCCAAAACTCTTAAAATTAAAATTCCCAGGCTAAAATTCAATAAAAGACTCCAGCTGGATGCTGTAAAAATAGGAGGGAAATATTTTATAAATGTGCTGGACATGGGGCTTGGAGGAGAAATAGTTAGCAGACTTTCCGAAGGAACACATTCAGGAATAACCTATACTTTTGCGTTATTGAAGGAGTTTTTTAAATACAGACCGAAGGAATATCTTATTAATGTTGATGGTGAAGAAATAAAAGGTAAATTTTTAACAGTAATAGTGGCTAACGGAACCACCTTCGGAGGAGGAATGAAGGTAGCTCCCAAAGCTTCTCCCTCGGACGGGATTCTTGATGTGATTACTGTTGGGGATTTCTCCCCTGTTGAATTTATGTTCAATCTCTGGAGGCTATATACCGGAAAACTTCTCTCCCACCCAAAGGTGAATCATAAAAGGGGGGTTTCTGTAAAAATTGAGTCAGAGGAACAGTATGGAGAATATGACGGGGAACTTTTTAAGGCTTCGGTGGTGGAAGCCAGGGTTTTAAAAGAAGCTGTGGGATTTATCATATGAAACTTCCAAGGCTGAGGCCTCTTGAGTTTATTCCTCATAGGGCAGGTGAAATACAGGGGTTCATAATTCGTGACCCATTGATGCTGAGCGGAAATGTAATGTTTGTCCCCGAACCCGTAGTGTTTATCCTTTCCTTTTTCAATGGAGAGAAGGAAATGGTAGACCTTCAGGAATCCTTTATGAAAAGATACGGGGAGATGTTATTCAGCGAGGACGTTGAAAAATTGATAGAGGACCTCGACAATAATCTTCTTCTGGAAAACGAAAACTATTTTAATGTACTGAGGAAACTAAAGGAAGGATATAAAAATTCTCTTTACAGAAAACTTTTTTCTCTGCCGAAAACTTATACAGATTTTGAGGAACTCAGGGAAAGAATAAAAAAAGCTGTAAATGAAGGAGAACTTCCTGGTTACGGTATCATTTCTCCGCATATTGATTATGAGAGAGGAATGCAGGGATATGCTCTGGCTTATTCTGGATGGAAGGGACTTGAAGGAAAAACGCTTATATTTCTTGGAGTCAATCACACCCCTTTTGAAGATGATTTTATACTTTCTTCAAAAGGGTACGAAACCCCCTGGGGACCGGTAGAAACTGACCTTGAAGTGTTAAATGCCATAGGGAAACTACTAGAAAATCCCTATGAGAATGAAATAGCTCATGCCTTTGAGCACTCAATAGAGCTAAATGTATCATTTCTAAAAGCTCTTGTTAGGGATTTTAAAATGGTTGCTCTTCTTGTGCCAAGTTTTTCTGAATATATTGAAAGGGGAACTTTACCAGTCGGATATGAGAAACTTTTTGAACTTTTACATTTTCTTGCGGAGGATGAGAAATATGTTCTTGTGTCAGCGGCGGATTTAAGCCATTATGGATTGAGGTTTGGCGACCAGGAAAAAGCTGAGAATTTGCTACCATATGTTGAATCCTTTGATAAAACCTTACTTAAGAAGGCTCAGGAAGGGGATGGAGATGGATTCCTTTCCTTATTCTTTTCAGGCAGAAACGCAACACATGTTTGCGGAACTGGGGCTATTTATGTATTCTTAAAAAGTATCAAAAGAAAAGGTAAATTACTTGGATATTTTAATGCCCTTGATACCGATAGGACCTCAGCTGTTAGCTTCGCTGCATTAATATATTAATACAAGAAAAAAACTAAAAGGAGGAAGAGATGGAATTTCCAAGGATGCGTCCCCCTATTGGATGGTTCCCCATCCCAGAGTATATAAAAAGGAGTGCTGAGAAGTATCCAGATACTATTGCCATGAGGATAAAAAGAGGAAATAACTGGTTTTCCTATACCTATGGGGAGCTTTTGAGAAATATTAAAAGGCTGGCAAATTTTTTAAAGAATGAAGATATTGGCAAGGGAGACAATATTTCGGTTCTTGGAGAAAACAGACCTGAGTGGGGACTCTGTTACCTTGCAATTCAGTGGGCAGGAGCAACTGTGGTTCCCCTGGATGCCAGGTTAAAACCCCCTGAATATCTTCATATTATGAATGATGCAGAGGTCAAATATCTTTTCGTTTCTGCCTCAAAACTTGGTGATGTGGAGGAAATTAAAGATAGAGTTCCTTCTCTGAAAAAGATAATAACAATGGATGAGGTAAAAGGATATTTAAGCCTGGAAAAGGTGCTGGAAAGTTTTACTGATGAGGTTCCAATGGAAAACATCTTACTGGATGACCTTGCCGTTATCCTCTATACCTCAGGGACAACAGGAACTTCAAAGGGTGTTATGCTTACCCATAAGAATATAGCTTCCAATATAGACGCTATATATCAAATTATTGATGTAGACCATGGGGATCGGAGCTTCTCTTTTCTTCCTCTCCATCATGTTTTTGAAGGAACAGCAGGGTTCCTATTTGTGCTTTCTGTGGGAGGCACAATTACATTTGCCCGTTCCCTGAAACCAACAGAAATGATCCCTGATATGCAGGAGACAAAGCCTACACTTATGACAACAGTGCCACTTTTGCTGGAGAAATTTCTGCTCAGGATAAGAAATGAATTGAATAAATCCGTGGTTAAAAAAGCTATTGTTGGAGGGATGAAAGGCTTTGCTAAGGGACTGAGTCCCATTTTCGGTAGAAGAGTAAAATCAAAGGTGTTTAAATCACTCCTCAGCAAACTTGGACTTCAGGAAGCAAGGTATATTGTCTCAGGAGGAGCTGCACTTCCCCGATGGGTATCAAAGGGCCTCGAAGACCTTGGATTTCCAATTATCCAGGGCTATGGGCTTTCTGAGACTGCTCCTGTTCTGACAGTTAATCCTCCCTGTTGTCCAAGAAATGATTCAGCTGGACTTCCTCTTCCATATGTTGAGCTTAAAATTCTTGAACCTGACGCTGAAGGAATAGGAGAAATAGCGGCAAGAGGACCCAATGTTATGCCCGGTTATTACAAAAACGAAAAAGCCACCAGGGAGGTGTTCACAGAAGATGGGTGGTTTCTTACAGGAGATGTAGGATATCTGGACGAAGATGGATTCCTTTACATAACAGGAAGGAAGAAGGCGGTTATAGTTACTCCTGGTGGGAAAAACATATTCCCCGAAGAGGTGGAAGCAGTCCTTTTGCAATCTCCATTTATAGAGGAAGTTCTTATTGTAAGGGGAGCTAATCCAGTAACTGGAGGAGAAGAAGTGCAGGCTATAGTCTATCCTAATTTTGAAGAGCTGGAACTATATTTTAAGGAAAAGAAAATAGAAAATCCTACAGAAGAGGATGTGGAAGAAAAAATAAGAGAGGAAATTGAAAAGTATTCTGCTGAGCTGGCCGAATATAAGCGGCCGAAGAGGTTCCGCCTGAGGGACGAAGAATTTCCGAAGACGACCACAAGAAAAATAAAGAGGTATCTATTTGAGGAAAAATCAGTTCCTCTATCAAAGGAGAGAAAGTAGGGGCAAAACCGAAATTACCAAAAAGTTACAATCCAAGGGCTTCCCTGATAAATCGAGACGGAGTGGTTTGTGTCCTGCCATCACTTCTCGGGTACAGAATGTAGAGTTTTTCCGTTGCTCTGGTCATTGCAACATAGAAAAGTCTTCTTTCTTCTTCCAGTCTTTTTCCTGTCATGAAGAGGTTGTAAGGCGGAAAAGCTCCCTCATAGGCATCCACTATAAAAACTACCGGAAATTCCAGGCCCTTTGACGCATGTGCAGAAAGAATTTTTACTCCTTCCTCGTTCTTAAACATCCCCTCAGTGGTAAGAAGATTCATATAAGATATAAATGATTTTATATTAGCTTCTCTGTTTCTTTCCTCAAAGTCAAGGGCGAGGTCTATCAGTTCTCCAATTATTTCGCTCTTTACCATTATAGACTGTTCTGTTCCTCTTTTTAGTATTCCTGTATATTCTATGGCCAGCTTAAGGGCTGTTGATGGTTTTAAGGTAGAAGATTTTTCTATTAGAGATGCAAGAAATGATGCCCTTTCTCTAACAAGGGGATTTTCGTGATTTTCCAGAGCAGTAATGTAGTTTGACTTTCCTTTTAGCTCATCTTTTCCTACCAGCCTGTCAGCAAGGTTTACAAAAAAGAGGAAAGAATTTTTAGAGGGTTTTTTTATTAGATTCAGGAAATTCAGTAATAGCTCAACTTCTCTTCTTTTCATGAGGTTCTTGGTGAACATAACAGAGAACGGTACCGAATTGGCTTTAAGCAAGCTGGCAAAGTTTCTGAGGAGATAGTTATATCTTGCTATAACTGCGAACTCATTGAAGCTTCGTCCCTTTGCCACCTCTGTCATTATCTCTGAAAGGACAAATTCTGCTTCAGTTTCCCTTTTATCAAAACTCTCGACTTGAATTTTCCCTCCGCTGTTTTCACTCCAGAGTATTTTATCTGCCCTTTTTTTGTTCCTTGATATAAGATTTTGAGCCGTATTGACGATTTCCTCTGATAGCCTGAAACTCTTTGTTAGATGATAAATTCCAGCCTCTGTACCAAAGATTTTTTGGAAATTTCTCACCAGTTCAGGCCTTCCCCCTCTCCACTCGTAAATAGACTGGTCATCATCACCAGTAGCAAAAAGTCTGCCCCTATCTCCGAGAAGAAGCCTTATTATTTCAAATTGAAGAATATTGAGGTCCTGAAATTCATCCACTATTATATCCGTAAACATACTATTGTAATCCTCACGAATTAGAGTATTCTCCTTTAATAGTTTATATGTAAGTAAAATGACATCTTCGTAATCCATGTAACCCTTATCCTTTTTCCATTGATCATAAAATTCCATAACATTCCTCACGGTTTTTTTCTTTTCCTTTCCCATTTTAAGGGTATTTATTCCGGCTGGATTTGTCTTTGCGAGGGAGATAAGTCTGAGCATTTCGCTGGAGGGGTAATTTATTTTCATTTCTTTGAGAATCAGCGAAACCTGCCTCTGAGCCAGAGATTGAGGGATTATAGAAAATCCTTCGGGATAACCTATTGCTTCAAGGTTGGAAAGAAGAATTCTTGTGCATATCTGATGAAAGGTGCCGAGCCAGAGATAATTTAACAAATCCCTGTTGAGCCTTGAAATCCTTTCTTCCAGGTCTTCTTTCCCTTTATTTGTGAATGTTGTAATCAAGATTCCCTCTGGTTCAACGCCTCTATCCAGGAGATATGATAGCCTCCCTACGAGGGTTTGACTTTTGCCTGTTCCCGGGCCGCCAATGACCAGGGTGTATTTAAATGGAGAGCTGACTGCCTCAACCTGTTCCTCGCTGAGTTTAGTGTGTTTTTTCCTTCTTTTTCCCCTGAGAGGGGGTATTGTTTCTTCTACCTGCTCAGCTGTAAAGTCCTCAAAAAATTCCATGGCAGATGAATACCTATTTGAAGGCTTTGGATTAGTGGCTTTTAAAATGGCCTTCTTTGCTCTTTCAGGGATAAAAGGAGGAATGTCTTTCTCTCTGATTCCTTTTTTTATCTTTTTCATAGTGGTTTCTATGTTGTCGGAAAAGAAGGGATTTATTCCGGTTAGAAGCTCAAACGTTATTACTCCTATAGAGAAGATATCGCTTTCCTTAGAATATTTTCCTTTCCAGGTCTCAGGTGCCATATAAGGAGGAGTTCCTGCAACAGAACGGGTCATTTCCCCTTCCATGAAAAAGGCAAGGCCAAAATCAGTTATTTTTATATTATCCCCATCAATAAGGATATTTTCGGGCTTGAGGTCTCTATGAAGAATTCCCCTTGAATGGGCATATTCAATTGCATCTGCTATTTGTTTTAAGTAAAGAGCAACAAGTCCCAGAGACAAAGGGGCTTTTTCCTTTATCAGCGAACGCAGACTTTTACCTTTTATATACTCAAGTATTATACCTACTCTCCCCTCATGTTTTTCAACGGTAAAGAATCTGACTATGTTTGGGTGATTAAGTTCTGCAAGCATTTTCACTTCTTCTATTAGTTTAGACAACTCCTGTTCACTTCCTCTGGCAATTTTTAAAGCAAATTCCTTACCTATGAGGGTGTCTTCTGCAAGATATACGTCTGCGAACCTCCCCCCTCCAAGCCAGGCCTTTATTCTGAATCTACCAAATTTGCTGGTTATCATCTTGGAAGGATGGAGAGATGGACAAGAGCTTTTTTGAGAATCAGGGCTCTTAATGCAAGAAGCCGGGTTAATCCCCGAAATTCTTCTCCTATCCCAGGTGATTCAGCCCTTTGCATGGATGTTTTTTGATATGAATCCAGTATTTTTTCAGGGGATATGAATTTACCTTCAGTCTCGTAAAACCTGTGTTCAAGAGCGTCAAGGCCATATGAGATCAGAAGTTTTTCCAGAAATTTAGCAAAAAGAAAGGGAGAAGCAAAAATTTCTGCCCCAAGAAAACCCTGGTTGGAATAAGCAAGAAATCCTATTTGTCCTTCTTCTGCTTTATAATCTTTATACATGTTGAGTTCGTTCTCCTTCGAACTAAAACTCTCCGTCATTGCTCGAGTTTGAGAATTTATTCTCAAGCTGGTTTGTTTTCTGGTGATTTCTTTCCAGACCAATTGCTGGTCGGGTTTTTTATGAATGGAGATGGACTGTGAAACAATTGACCTTATTCTCGGATATGCTATATAGCCGCTTGGCATAAATTCTTCATTTCCCGACCATCTTCCTTCTTCAGCGCATAATACTGGAACTCTATGCCTTCCTGCGGGAATAAGCATGGAAGTTGCAAAAATCCTGTTCTGTCTTGCTCCTATAATTTCTTCCCCCTCATGTATAAACATTGGCCAGTCGCCATCATAGTCAATTTCAAGTTCTGATACTGTGCCAGTTTCAAGGATTTTTGCCCTCTCACTTTTGCAGCTTTCCTCCAGGGTTTCAACCTCAATATCGGCATTTTCTCCGAATACAGGATATACCCTCAGGTTTGAGATAAAAGCGGGTTCCCCAACTTTCAGATTTTTCTCTCTCATATACCCATTTTACCACTAAAAGGATTGACAATCTGTGGTTTTTTTTGGTAGAATGCTTGAGCTTTTCTAAAAACGGAAGGAGGTATAAACTTGCCAACCATTAACCAATTAGTGCGTTTCGGCAGAAAACCGAAAAAGAAAAAGAGTAAAAGTCCCGCTCTTCAGGGCAATCCACAAAAGAGAGGGACTTGTACAAAGGTGTTTACAACAACACCGAAGAAGCCGAACTCTGCTTTAAGAAAGGTTGCCAGGGTTAAATTGAGCAATGGAATAGAGGTGACGGCATACATCCCGGGAATAGGCCACAATCTGCAGGAATACTCAAATGTGCTCGTGAGAGGCGGCAGGGTGAAGGACCTACCCGGTGTTAAGTATCACATAATCAGAGGTACTCTCGATGCCGCAGGAGTAGAAGGTAGGAAGCAGGCCAGGTCAAAATATGGAACAAAGAGGCCAAAGAAGGCATAGGAGGGATAAATGCCAAGGAGAGGATATGTAAAGAGAAGGGAAGTTCAGCCAGACGAGAGGTATAACTCCACTCTTGTAACAAAATTCATAAATAAGGTAATGTGGGACGGTAAAAAGACCATTGCTGAGAAAATAGTTTACGGTGCCATGGACATAATCAAGGAAAAAACAAAAGAAGATCCCCTGAAAGTCCTTCAGAAGGCTGTTGACAACGTTAAGCCCTTAATTGAAACCAGAAGCAGACGAGTTGGTGGAGCTACCTATCAGGTACCTGTGGAGGTGCTTCCTCATAGACAGATTTCAGTGGCTGTTAGATGGATAGTGGAGTTTGCGAGGAAAAGAACAGGAAAATCAATGAAAGAAAAATTGGCAGCGGAAATCCTTGATGCATACAACAATAGAGGAGCTGCCATAAAGAAACGGGAGGATACTCACAAGATGGCGGAGGCCAACAGAGCCTTTGCTCATTTCAGGTGGTAGAAAATGGCTCGCGGTGTCCCAATTGAAAAGGTTAGAAATATCGGCATCATGGCTCATATTGATGCCGGAAAGACTACCACAACAGAAAGAATCCTCTATTATACAGGTAAAACCTATAAAATAGGGGAAGTAGATGAGGGCACCGCGGTTATGGATTTTATGGAACAGGAACAGGAAAGAGGTATAACAATTACCTCTGCTGCTACAACCTGTTTCTGGAAGGACCACAGGATAAATATTATAGATACTCCCGGGCATGTGGATTTTACTATAGAGGTTGAACGTTCCCTTAGAGTGCTTGATGGAGCTGTTGCAATATTCTCTGCCGTAGAGGGTGTTGAGCCTCAATCAGAAACAGTATGGCGTCAGGCAGATAAATACAGAGTCCCCAGGATTGCCTACATCAATAAGATGGACAGAGTGGGAGCCGACTTCTTCAGGGTTGTGGAGGAAATGGAAGAAAAACTCAGTTCTACAGCGGTTCCTATTCAGATTCCTGTGGGGGTAGAAGAAAGCTTTGTTGGAGTTGTAGATCTTGTAGAAGAAAAAGCCTACATTTACGATAGTGACCTTCTTGGAGCTAAATATAGAATTACGGAGATTCCCGAAGAATTAAGGGAAGAAGCAGCTCACTGGAGAGAATTTCTTCTTGAGACACTTGCCGAGACAGATGAGGAATTTATGGATGTTTATGTTGAAGGGGGAAAGGTCACACCCGATTTTATAAGAGCTGCAATAAGGAGAAAAACCCTTTCATTTGAAATAGTCCCTGTTCTCTGCGGTTCTTCATTTAAGAACAAGGGAGTTCAGCCTTTACTGGATGCAATTGTTTACTACCTTCCTTCCCCAGCAGACCTTCCTCCTGTTAAGGGACTTAACCCAAAGACCGGTAAGGAAGAAGAAAGATATCCTTCAGATGATGAGCCTTTTTCTGCAGTTGTATTTAAGATAATGACCGATCCCCATATGGGTCAGCTCGTTTTCTTCAGAATTTATTCCGGAACAGTTGAAATAGGACAAACCGTTTATAACTCAAACAAAGATAAAAGAGAGAGAATATCTAAACTTCTTCTAATGCATGCCAATAGAAGGGAGGAAATAAAAATTGCCAATGCTGGAGACATTGTTGCTTCCCTTGGCCTGAGGAGTGCTACCACAGGTGATACTCTCTGCGATATGAAACATCCAATACAATTTGAACAAATGAAGTTTCCTGAGCCGGTGGTTTCAGTAGCAATAGAACCTAAAACCAAGGTTGAACATGAAAAACTTGCTAAGGCTCTTGAGAAACTCACAGTGGAAGATCCAACCTTTCGGGTAAAGATAAGCGAGGATACAGGCCAAACAATTATTGCAGGAATGGGGGAGCTTCATCTTGAAATAATTGTTGACAGGCTCCGCAGGGAATTCAAGGTGAACGCAAATGTGGGTAAGCCTCAAGTAGCTTATAAGGAAACTATAACTCAGACAGCTGAGGCTGAGGGTAAATACATAAAACAAACCGGTGGAAGAGGACAGTATGGTCATGTAAAAATAGTGGTAGAGCCAAATCCTGGTGGGGGCTTTGAGTTTATAAATGAGATAAAGGGCGGTGTCATCCCTCAGGAATTTATACCCTCGGTTGAAGTTGGGGTAAAAGAGGCTATGACAGTTGGTGTTCTCATGGGTTATCCCATGATAGATGTAAAGGTGCGACTGGTGGATGGAAGCTTCCATGAGGTGGACTCTTCAGACCTTGCTTTTAAAATTGCAGGTTCATTAGCCTTTAAAAAGGCGGCAGAAAGGGCTAAGCCCATTCTGCTGGAACCTATTATGAAAATAGAAATTGTTACCCCAGAAGCATATCTTGGTGATATAATATCAGATCTGAATGCCAGAAGGGGAAGAGTCGAAGGATTAGAAGAAATAACTTCTTCGATAAAGGCAATAAAGGGGTATGTCCCCCTTGCCGAAACCTTTGGTTATGCAACAGCCCTTAGATCTCTGAGTCAAGGTAGGGCGACATATTCAATGCAATTTTACAGATATGAACCCATTCCTCCGGATGTTCTGGAGGGATTAAAAAGAGGATATGCTTTGCTGTAGGAGGTAGTCATGGCAAAACCTAAATTTGAAAGGAGCAAGCCCCACCTGAATGTGGGAACGATAGGACATGTGGACCATGGAAAGACTACATTAACGGCGGCGATGACGAAGGTATTAAACAGGAAATTTCCTGACAAAGTTGAGTATAAGGATTTCTGGGACATAGACAAGGCGCCGGAAGAGAAGCAGAGGGGGATAACGATACAGATAGCGCACGTTGAGTATGAGACAGAGAACCGCCACTATGCACATATTGACTGTCCTGGACATGCTGACTATGTAAAGAACATGATAACAGGGGCGGCGCAGATGGATGGTGCTATACTGGTGGTTTCTGCAGCTGATGGGCCGATGCCTCAGACGAAGGAGCACGTTTTACTTGCTCGTCAGGTAGAAGTTCCCTACATAGTGGTATTTTTGAACAAAGTGGACATGGTGGATGATCCTGAGATTTTGGATTTAGTAGAACTGGAAGTGAGGGAACTACTTAGCAAATATGGATTTCCAGGCGACGAAGTCCCGGTGATAAGGGGTTCTGCGCTAAAGAGTCTGGAATCGGATGGGGATCCCAACGATCCTGTGAACAAGCCGATACTGGATTTATTAGAAGCGATGGACACATACATACCACTGCCGCAGAGGGATGTAGACAAGCCATTTCTTCTTTCGATAGAGGATGTTTTCACCATTCAGGGAAGAGGGACCGTTGTGACAGGAAGGGTAGAGAGGGGAAGGCTTACGCCTGGAGAAGAAGTAGAGATAATAGGATTTGGGACCATAAAGAAGACGGTGGCTACCTCCATAGAAATGTTCAGGAAAGTATTGGATGAGGCACTTCCCGGGGACAACGTAGGAGTATTGCTGAGGGGAATAGACAAGGATGAAGTAGAGAGGGGTATGGTACTTGCCAAACCTGGGACGGTGACACCGCACAAGAAGTTCAAAGCAGAAGTTTACATACTTACGAAAGAAGAGGGAGGAAGGCATACCCCGTTCTTCAATGGATATAGGCCTCAGTTTTACTTCCGTACCACAGACGTAACGGGAACGGTGAAGCTGCCCGAGGGAGTTGAGATGGTGATGCCAGGAGACAATGTTAACCTTGAGGTAGAACTTATCACTCCCATAGCCATGGAGAAGGGGCTGAGGTTTGCAATAAGGGAAGGCGGAAGAACAGTTGGAGCAGGAACAGTAACTGAAATATTGGAGTAAAAAATGGCAAAAGATGTAAGGGTTATAATAACCCTTCAGTGTACGGAGTGTAAGAACAGAAATTACACTACCACAAAGAATAGAAGAAACACTCCTGACAGATTGGAGCTTAAGAAGTACTGTCCGGTCTGTAGAAAACATACCATCCATAAGGAGGTAAGATAAGCAGGCCAGTAGCTCAATTTGGTAGAGCACCGGTCTCCAAAATCGGTGGTTGGGGGTTCGAGTCCCTCCTGGCCTGCCAGCCTTTTAGTTATGAAAGACACTGGTAAAAAAAGAAATTTAAACAAGGCTCCCTCGGGGAAAAATGCTGGATTTCTTAATAAGATTATTACTTTCCCCAGGAGAGCAGGGGAATTTCTCAGGGAGGTTAGAGCAGAACTAAAAAAAGTAACCTGGCCAACTTCAAAAGAAGTGGTTGGGACTACAATTGTGGTTTTAATTCTGGTTGTATTCTTTTCAATATACCTTTACATCTGGGATGTAATTTTTGCATGGATTATTGAGGGAATAAGAAGAAGTTTTGGAGGATAAATGGGGATGAAATGGTATGTGTTGCATACCTATACAGGGTATGAAGACTTGGTTTCCAATCAGATCCGTCAGAGACTGGAAAAGGAGGGTCTGCAGGATAAACTGGGAGAGATAATAATTCCAAAAGAAACAGTTATAGAAATAAAAAATGGTAAAAAACAGATAACTTCCAAAAATCCTTATCCAGGATATATTTTTATTCAGCTTGACCTTGATGATGAGGAAGTTGGAGATAAAGTGTGGTTTGTGGTAAGGACCACTCCGAGAGTAACAGGTTTTCTCGGTACAAGGTCCAAACCAAAGCCAGTTACTGAGGATGAAATCGAAAGGATTAAAGGAAGGATGAAGGAAACTAAAGACAAACCAAGACATAAGCAAATATTTCAGAAGGGAGATGCGATAAAAATTATAGATGGACCTTTCTATAACTTTACAGGGGTTGTTGAAGAGGTAGATCCTGCAAAACAGACCCTTAAAGTTATGGTTACGATATTTGGAAGACAAACCCCTGTTGAATTGAATTTTTCTCAGGTGGAAAAGTTATAAGGAGGATGAAATGGCAGCGCCAAAGAAGAAAGGTAAAAAAGTTAAAGCAACTTTAAGGCTTCAAATACCTGCTGGTCAGGCTAATCCATCACCACCAGTAGGGCCGGCCCTGGGACAGCACGGAATAGCAATAATGGAATTTGTTAAGGCGTTTAATGATGCCACTTCCAAGATGGAACCAGGAATGATCATTCCTGTGGAGATTACAGTTTACGAGGACAGAAGCTTCGATTTTGTATTAAAAACTCCTCCAACTTCCTATTTGATTAAGAAAGCGATAGGTGTTGTGAAGGGGTCGGGTGAGCCTAACAAAAACAAGGTAGGAAAGTTAACCAAGAAACAGCTTGAGGAAATAGCAAAGGTCAAGATGCCTGACCTGAATTGCGATACCCTGGAAGCTGCCATGAAGATTGTGGCAGGCACAGCGAGAAGTATGGGTGTGGAGGTAGAAAATGGCTAAGAAAGGGAAAAAATACCTTGAAGCAAAAAGCAAGGTTGAAAATAGACCTTATAGCCTTCAGGAGGCTGTTCCTCTGGTCAAGGAAGTTAGTTATTCCAAGTTCCCCGGCTCTGTAGAATTATCCATGCGTCTTGGCGTGGACCCTAAAAAAGCAGACCAGATGGTCAGGGGGACAGTTGTTCTTCCCCATGGAACTGGGAAGACAAAAAGGGTTCTTGTTATAGCATCTGGAGAGAAGATAAAGGAAGCAGAAGAGGCGGGAGCTGATTATGTAGGAGGAGAAGAAATTATAAAGAAAATTCAGGATGGATGGCTTGATTTCGATGCTGTTGTAGCAACACCCGATATGATGAGGCATGTGGGTAAGCTTGGTAAAATTCTTGGCCCCAGAGGGCTGATGCCATCCCCCAAGACAGGAACCGTTACTTTTGATGTCGCCAAGGCTGTTAAAGAAATAAAAGCAGGAAAAGTTGAATTTAAAGTGGACAAAACCGGGAATATTCATGTGATGGTTGGGAAAACAGATTTTACAGACCAGCAACTAATCGACAATATTAGGGCAGTTGTAGAGGCGATAATTAGAGCGAAGCCTCCTGCTGCAAAGGGTAAATATATAAAATCCATTTACATAAGCCCTACCATGGGACCTTCTATTAAGCTGGACCCCAATGAATTTATGAAGTAGGAGGATGAAATGAGAAGAGAAGAAAAAATAGAGAAGGCACAGGAACTTAAAGAGCTTTTTGACCAGCACAGATATTTTGCGTTTTTTAATTTTACAGGCATAAATGTGGTTCAGATAAACAATCTAAGAAGGAATCTTAGAAAGAGCGGTTCCATAGTAAAAGTTATTAAAAACAGGATAGCCAAGAAAATTTTGAATGAGACTCCTGCTGCACCTGCAGAGGAGTGGCTTACTGGTCCCACCGCTGTTGTATTTATAAAAGATGATGTGGGAAAGGCTGTAAAAGAGCTGTATGAGTTTTCTAAAGAGGCTCCACTTCGGTTCAAAGGATTCATTCTTGAAGGACAAAAATTAGGGCCTGAGAAGGCGGAAGAGCTTTCTAAACTTCCCACCAGGGAAGAACTTATTGCACAGTTTGCAGCTGCCATGGCTGCACCTCTGGTGCAATTTGGAAGGGCGCTTTCAATGCCCCTTATTATGTTGGGCAACGCCCTTACACAGTTAAAGGATAAAAAGGAAAAAGGAGAATAAATAGGAGGTAAAAAATGGCAGAGATAACCAAGGAAGATTTCTTTAAACACCTGGATAACCTTACGGTTCTCGAGCTTGTTGAGTATCTTAAGGAATTCGAGGAGCGTTATGGGATTAATCCTATGGCAGTTGCCGCAGCACCGGTAGCAGCTGCAGCTCCAGGAGCAGCGGCAGCGGAGGAGGAAGAAAAGACCTCTTTTGACGTTGTACTAAAGGAAGTTGGTTCCCAGAAGATTAAGGTCATTAAAGTTGTCAGGGAGATAACAAACCTTGGACTTAAAGAGGCAAAAGCTCTGGTTGAATCAGCACCGGCACCTGTAAAAGAGGGAGTAACAAAGGAAGAAGCAGAGGCTATTAAGGCAAAATTTGAAGAAGTTGGAGCCACTGTGGAGATAAAATAAGGGTGTATTAAAGGTTAGATATGGAGGAAAAGGGACTTTATAGAGAGAGGAAGGATTTCTCTAAAATTAAGGTTTTTCTGGACATCCCTGACCTTATAAAAGTTCAGAAGGAGTCCTATTCCCAATTTCTCCAGATGGAGCTCCTTCCTGAGGAAAGGAAGGATGTTGGACTTCAGGGAGCGTTTAAATCTGTATTTCCTGTTTCAGACCAGAAGGGAAATGTAAAGATATTCTTTGATAGTTATAGGATAGGGGAATGGAGTTGCAGCTGTGGTAGGTTGAAGGGGGTGGAGTACTCCAGACCTGTATGTAAAGTCTGTGGTGCTCTTTTTCCCCCTGGCACAGTGCCGGGACCCGAAACAGTATGTCCCAATTGCGGAGCAATAGGTTCTGCAGAGAAGAAGGTGTGTTCACACTGTGGTGATACCGTAAAACTGAGGATCCTTCACAATCCAGAAGAGTGTAAGGAAAAGGGATATACTTACAGCGTTCCTGTTTATGTAAAGTTCAAAATTGCCATCTACGAAAAGGAGAAAGGGAAGAGGGAAAAGAGGATAAGGGAAATAAAAGAAGGAGAAGTTTACTTTGGCGAAATTCCATTGATGACTGACAATGGAACCTTCGTCATAAATGGTACAGAGAGGGTTATAGTAAGTCAGCTGCAACGTTCTTCTGGAGTTTACTTTGTTGAAAGAAAAAAGGAGAGGGGTATTATAACTGCTGAAATAGTACCGGACAGAGGCGAGAGGGTGGAGATAAAGTATGACCCCAAGGGTATACTTTATGCCTACATTTCTAAAAAGAGAATTCCTGTAACTACCTTCCTCAGAGCCCTTGGCCTTTCAAATACATCTGAGATTATCAGAAAATTCTACACTACTTACAAGTTAATACCAAAAAATGGGAAAATTTACTGGAAGGTTGATGAATCCCTCATAGGTAAAAAGCTGGGAGAGGATCTGGTAGATAAGGATGGAGAGTTAATAGGACCCAAGGGTGCCTCAATAAGCTCTGAAATGATAGAAAGGGCAAAAAGGCATGGTATAGAAGAAATTCTCCTGGCTGATGAAGAATTGGAAGATGCTTTCCTTGCGGACGATATTGAAATAGGGGAAGACAAAGAGGGTAAAAAGGGAAAAATTTTGGTAAATACTCCTCTTGATGAAGGACATTTTGCCCTTCTTACAAAATTGGGTAAACCCTTTGAGGTATTCTTCCCCCATAAGGATGAACTTGACCATTTAATTTCCACTACCCTTACGAAGGATAAGTCATTTGACAGAGTTAGTGCTTTCATTGAAATCTTCAAAAGACTCCGTCCCGGGGAAACCACTACAAAGGAAAGTGCCAAGGCGTATTTCCGTTCCCTTTTCCTTGATCCCCAGAGATTTCATTTTCAGAGAGTTGGTAAATACAAGGTAAACATCAGGCTTGGACTTAATTCTCCCCTTGATGATCCGCTTCTCAGTCTTGAAGATTACGTAGCAATAATTAAGTATCTGCTTAAGCTACGCCAGAGGAGGGGGCGCTGGGATTCCAATTACTATCTTGACGATATTGACAGTCTTGCAAATAGAAGGGTAAGGCCTGTAGGAGAGCAGGTAGAAAATGCCTTTCGTATGGGATTGAAAAGAATGGAAAGGACACTTGTAGATAAACTCACCACCTTTCCTGATCCGCTACAGATGACTCCAGCAGATGTTGTTACTCCCAGACCGGCGATGGCATACCTTATGGACTACTTTACCACCTCTCAGCTTTCCCAGTTTATGGACCAGACTAATCCTTTGAGTGAAATAACCCACAAGAGAAGGCTCTCTGCTCTTGGCCCTGGAGGACTGAAGAGGAAGACCTCTGGCTTTGAGGTGAGAGACGTCCATTCTTCACATTACGGGAGAATATGCCCGATAGAAACACCAGAAGGACAAAACATAGGACTTATAGTTTCTCTTACGACCTATGCACGGGTTAATGAATATGGATTTATTGAAACGCCTTATAGAAAGGTGGAAAACGGAAGGATTGTAAATTACTATCAAATAATTCATCCCGGTGATTCCAGGTTTAAAGTTGGAGACAGAGTAAAAGAGGAAGAACTTGTAAAAGAAGTAGAGAAGCTCAAAAAACAGAAGAAAAATCCACCGAAATTTGTTCCATATCTTTTCTATCTGACTGTCTGGGAGGAAAGAAAATATAACATAGCACAGGCAAACGTAAGAATAAATGAAAAGGGAGAACTTCTCGATGAATATGTAAGTGGAAGAAAACAGGGTGAATTTAAGCTTATAAGGAGAGAAGAAGTAGATTTTGTTGACCTCGCACCTGTTCAGGTAGTTTCGGTTGCTGCATCTCTTATTCCGTTCCTGGAACACGATGATGCTAACCGAGCTCTTATGGGTTCTAACATGCAACGCCAGGCAGTTCCTCTAATAAAACCCGAAGCTCCTTTAGTTGGAACAGGAATGGAAAAAGTCGTTGCAAGGGACTCTGGTGCCACTGTAATTGCCAGAAGGAGTGGAGTCGTAGAGCACGTTGATGGAGAAAGAATTATAATCAGGGTTACAGGAGAAGAGCTTAATAAGCATGATATTGGTGCAGATCTTTATCTGTTGAGGAAATACAAGAGGTCTAATTCGAAAACAACAATAAATCAAAAACCGATAGTTAAAAAGGGACAGTATGTGAGAAAGGGACAGGTTATAGCCGATGGGCCTTCAACAGATCTTGGAGAACTGGCCCTGGGTAGAAATGTCCTTGTGGCTTTTATGTCCTGGAGAGGGTACAACTACGAAGACGCTATAGTTATAAGTGAAAGGCTGGTAAAAGAGGATGTTTACACTTCCATACATATAGAGGAATTTACTGTAGAAGCAAGGGATACAAAACTCGGTCCAGAGGAGTTCACACGGGAAATTCCAGAAGTGCCTGAATCAAAACTTAGAAATCTTGATGAAGCAGGGATAGTCAGAATAGGAACAAAGGTCAAGCCAGGAGATATTCTTGTAGGAAAAGTTGCTCCCAAAGAAGAAACACAGCTAACACCAGAGGAAAAGCTGATCATAGCCATATTTGGTGAAAGGGCCCTTGATAAAAAGGATGAGTCATTAAGGTGTCCACCTGGAACTGAAGGTGTTGTTATAGATGTAAAACTGTTTACAAGAAGAGGAGGAGAAAAAGACGAGAGGGCGAAAGCTCTTGAGGAGATGGAAATTGCCAAGCTAAGAAAGAACCATGAGGACGAGGTTCGCATTCTTCAAATGGAGAAAGAACGCAGAATTAAGGAAATAATTAAGGGAGAAGAAATACAGGCTAACCTTGTGGACGCAACTACTAACAAAGTATTGCTCAAGAAGGGCACTATACTTGACGGAGAAATACTTGAAAAACTGCCTTTCCATTACATTAAGAAATTAAAACTCAAACCTAACCCAGAGAGGGATAGGCTTATTGAAGATATAGAAGAAAAAGTCGCAAGACAGATAAGAGGCTTAAAAGAAAAGCTTGAAGAGAAAATAAAACTAATAAAAGCAGGAGAAGACCTTCCTGCTGGAGTGAGAAAGGTAGCAAAAGTTTACATAGCTTCTAAGAGAAAAATACAGATTGGCGATAAAATGTCAGGAAGGCATGGGAATAAAGGTGTTGTAGCCATAATTCTTCCTGAAGAGGATATGCCTTTCCTTCCTGATGGCACTCCTGTTGATGTTGTTCTTAACCCTCTTGGAGTTCCTTCCCGTATGAATGTTGGACAGATACTGGAAACACATCTCGGATGGGCTGCAAAAGCCCTCGGAATTCATGTAGCCAGCCCTGTTTTTGACGGAGCTTCAGAGAAAGAGATAAAGAGCCTTCTTGAAGAAGCTGGGCTTCCTCCCAGTGGAAAAGTAAAGCTCAGAGATGGAAGAACAGGAGAAGAGTTCATGGAAGAGGCTACCGTAGGATATATGTACATGATGAAATTAAATCACCTTGTTGATGACAAAATTCATGCTCGTTCTACAGGTCCTTATGCATTGGTTACCCGTCAGCCACTTGGTGGAAAGGCCAGGTTTGGAGGGCAGAGACTTGGAGAAATGGAAGTCTGGGCGCTGGAAGCTTATGGAGCAGCCTTTGCTCTTCATGAGATGTTAACTGCTAAATCCGACGATGTAAAGGGAAGAGAAAAGCTTTACGAAGGTATCATAAATGGAAAACTCACATTTACGCCAGGACTCCCATCCTCGGTAAACGTGATAGTAAGGGAGCTTCAGGCCCTGGGAATAGATGTGGACCTTCTCTCTCTCAGAAAGAGAAGAAGGAAAAGAAGATTTGATATAAAGATTTAATGGGAGGAGGGGTATGAAAAAGGGCTTAATGCTTAGGGATATGACCATAATGGACTTTGATGCCATGAAGATAAGGTTGGCATCACCTGAGGATATAAGAAATTGGTCTTATGGAGAAGTAAAAAAGCCTGAGACCATAAATTATAGAACTCATAAACCTGAAAGGGACGGACTTTTCTGCGCTAGAATATTCGGGCCCATTCAGGATTATCAATGTTTGTGCGGCAAATACAAGAAGAAAAAATACAAGGGAACAATCTGTGAAAAATGCGGTGTTGAAGTTACCGTTAAAGAGGTAAGAAGAGAGAGACTTGGACACATTGAACTCGCTGCTCCTGTAGCCCACATATGGTACTACAAAGGTCCTCCAAGCAGGATTGGCTTGGTTCTTGATATTCCCGGCAAGGAAATTGAAAGAATAGTTGTCTATGATAAGTATGTAGTCCTTGACCCTGGCGATCCAAAAATCACGGGTCTTAAATACAAGCAGACTCTTACTGAAGAGGAACTTGAATCCGTAACTCAAAAGGTTATTGAATCCGGAGGAGACCCAAATTCTTTCAGAGTGGGTATGGGAGCAGAAGCTCTCAAGGAGCTACTCGAAGCAGTAGATATAGACGAAGAAGTTGAAAAGCTCCGTGAAGCAATGCTTAAGGAAAAGAATCAGCAGAAGCTAAAGAAAATATCCAAGAGACTTGCCCTTTTCAAAGGTTTTAAAGAGAGCGGGGTAAGGCCTGAATGGATGATAATGACTGTTATTCCAGTCCTTCCTCCTGACCTGAGGCCTCTCGTGAAATTGGATGGCGGAAGATTCGGAAATGCAGACCTTAACGAACTTTACAAGAGGGTCATAAACAGGAACAACAGGCTCAAAAAGATGATAGAAGCCAATTCTCCAGAACTAATACTCAGGAATGAAAAAAGACTTCTTCAGCAGGCTGTGGATGCACTTTTTGATAATTCAAAACTTGCAAAACCTCAGACAAACCAGCATAGAAAGCCATTTAAGTCTCTCAGCGATAACCTCAGAGGTAAACAGGGAAGATTCCGTCAGAACCTTCTTGGTAAAAGGGTCGATTTCTCAGGAAGATCTGTCATAGTGGTGGGTCCCGAGCTCAAACTTCACCAGGCAGGCCTGCCCAAGAAGATGGCTCTTGAGCTTTTCAAACCTTTTATAGCACATAAACTTGAAAAGGACGGTCTTGTTACAACTGTTAAAGTTGCAGAAGAATGGATAGAACAGGAAAGACCCGAAGTCTGGGACGCCCTTGATGAAGTAATAAGAGAACATCCGATTCTTTTAAACAGGGCGCCTACACTACACAGACTTGGAATTCAGGCGTTTGAACCTGTTCTTATAGAAGGTAAGGCTATCAGAATTCATCCTCTGGTTTGTCCTGCTTTTAATGCCGATTTTGACGGAGACCAGATGGCAGTTCATGTTCCTATTTCAATGGAAGCACAGGCTGAATCACTCCTTCTCATGCTTTCTTCAAGAAACATTCTTTCTCCTGCTCATGGTAAGCCTCTTACTACACCAACGCAGGACATGGTTTTGGGAATTGCGTACCTTACCATGGAACGTCCCGGTGTTAAAGGGACAGGGAAAAGCTTTAACTCTAAGGAAGAAGTTATTCTTGCATATAGCCTTGGGAAGGTTCATCTGAACGCCTCAATTTATCTTCGTTATACAGGGGAGCTTCTGGATCTTACAGCGAATGTGGGAGATGACCAGGATGTTATAAATACAAGGTTACAGAATGTGAATAACCAGCTCATTCAGACAACAGTTGGAAGGGTTATATTTAACGATTATCTTTCAGAGGGCATTCCATACATAAACGGATTTATGAAGAAGAAAGGGATTGCAAACCTTATAAACTATACATACCTTCGCTTCGGACTCGATAAGACCGTGGATCTTCTTGACAGACTAAAGGAAATAGGATTTCACTATTCCACAATAAGCGGTGTTTCCATTGGAATTGATGATATGGTGGTCCCATCAGAAAAGGAGAAGCTGGTAGCAAAGGCTCACAAAGAGGTTATGAAGATAGAAAAGGAATACATGGAGGGACTAATAACCAAGGGGGAAAGATTAAATAAACTTTCCGATGTCTGGCACGAAGTTACTGAAAAAATAAGAAATAGAATGTTTGAAACCATGGCAAAGCAGAGCGAAAAGGGGACTATAAATCCTCTATTTCTCATGTCTGAGACAGGAGCGAGGGGCAGTAAAGACCAGATCAGTCAGCTTGCTGGTATAAGAGGACTGATGGCAAAACCCTCAGGTGAAATTATAGAAACTCCCATCACCAGTAATTTCCGTGAGGGTCTCTCTGTTGCTCAGTATTTCATATCAACTCACGGAGCAAGAAAGGGAATGGCAGATACAGCTTTGAAAACTTCTAAGTCTGGATACCTCACAAGAAGAATTGTTGATGTGGCACAGGATGTAACCATAACAATGGAGGATTGTGGAACCATCGAAGGTCTTGAACTTACAGATATAGAGGAAAACGGGAAAGTGATAGAACCTCTTGAGGACAGGATTATAGGAAGAATCTCTATGGAAGATGTTAAGGACCCCGAAACAGGAGAAATAATTGTAAAGGCTGGAGATGAGATAGACGAAATAAAGGCAAGAAGGATAATTGATGCAGGAATAGAAAGAGTTAAAGTTAGAGCTGTACTTACCTGCCAGGCGGAGCACGGTATATGCCAGAAGTGCTATGGAAGGAATATGGCCACGGGAGGTCTTGTAGAGCTTGGAGAAGCTGTGGGTATAATTGCCGCTCAATCTATTGGTGAACCGGGTACACAGCTGACCATGAGAACCCGTCATACCGGCGGGATAGCAATGAGAGGAGAAGGCCAGAATAGACATGTTGCTAAAATAGACGGAACCGTTAAGTTCGAAGAACTTAAAACAGTTGTTGACCCAGATGGTAACCTTATAGTTGTAACCAGGCTTGGAAGAGTAATACTTCTTGACCACAAGGGAAGGGAAAGAGTTCACTACAATATTGTGCATGGTTCCAAGCTTTTCGTTAAGGATGGCCAGAAAGTTCACAAGGGTGACCCCATTGCTGAGTGGGATCCATATACCACCTCTATAATTTCAGAGGTAGAAGGTTTTGTTAAATTCATAGATATAAACGAAGAAACTCTGGTGGAAGAAAGGGATGAAGTTACAGGGAAGATACAGAGAAGAATAATTCTGCCTCTGGACGAGACCAAGAGAAGGCAACTTGAACCTCAGATACAGATAGTGGATGACAAGGGTAAGGCCCTAAAAACCTATCTGCTTCCGGTTGATGCTCACCTGATGGTGAATGAAGGGGATAAAGTTTATCCCGGAACCATCCTGGTCAAAAAGCTTAAGGATATCGCTACCACAAAGGATATTACCGAGGGACTTCCCAGAGCAGAGGAGCTTTTTGAAGCCCGTCATCCAAAGTTCCCCGCAATAATTTCAGAAATATCTGGCATAGTGAAGTTTGAGGAAAAGAAAACCAAGGCTTCCCAGAGGGTAATAAAGGTTGTGTCCGAAGCCACAGGGGAAGAACGTTCTTATAAAATACCCAAGGGTGTTCATATAATAGTCCATGATGGTGATAGAGTTAGAGCAGGTGATCCGCTTATTGAAGGACATATAGACCCGAGAGATATTCTCAGCGTCCTCGGAGAGAAAGAACTTGCTCAGTACCTCCTTAAAGAAGTCCAAAAAGTTTACAGACCCCAGGGGGTCAAGATTCACGACAAGCACATTGAGGTAATAATAAGACAGATGCTCCGCTGGGTAATTATAGAGGATGTTGGGGATACAGATTTCATAGTCGGTCAGATAGTTGACAAATATCAGTTCCAGAAGGTTAACGAGAAGATGATAGCTGAAGGAAAGAAACCAGCAAGAGGAAAACCCCATCTTCTCGGAATTTCAAGGGCTGCATTGAACTCCCCGAGCTTCATTTCAGCAGCTTCATTCCAGGAGACTTCAAAGGTTCTGGCAGAAGCGGCCATTCATGGGAAAGTGGATTATTTAAAGGGTATAAAGGAAAATGTGATACTTGGAAGAATTGTTCCTGCAGGGACAGGGTTCCAATTCTATAAGATGCTGGAGCAAGAAGAAAAGTTGGAGGAGAAGGAAGAAAAGGGAGCAGAGGTAAAGGGTTGAAAAAAAATGTAGCTCTCCTTCTGCTTCCGTTTTTGATTTTTCTTTTGCCCTTTTGCGGAGGAAAAAAGAAAGAGACGAAGGTAATAGTTCTTGGCTTTGATGGAGCTGACTGGGATTTTATAGACCCTTTAATTGCAGAAGGCCATCTTCCTAATTTTAAGCTCCTTAAAGAAAAGGGCGCCTGGGCAAGATTAAAGTCTATGAAACCCACACTTTCCGCGGTAATCTGGACCACCATTGCTACTGGCAAAAGGATGGAAAAACACGGGATAGTGGACTGGCTCTATTTGCAGAAAAAAGGAATAAAAGTTCCTTATAACAGTTCGGAAAGGAGAGAACCTGCTATATGGGAGATATTATCAGAGGCAGGAAAATCTTCAGCGGTGATAAACTGGTATGTTTCCTATCCTCCTGATCATATAAACGGTATAGTAATTTCAGATGCGGCGAGAGGAATAATTTTTATGAAGAACAAAACTTTTGCTCTAAGGGACTCTGTTTATCCACCTAAATTTTTCGATATAGTTAGAGAATCTGTGGAGTGGAATTACTGGAAAGTTCTTAAAGAAACAAGAATTCCGGATTATTTAAAAATGGCCCGTGATATGGGCAAAGACCCGTCAAATCATCCTGTGATAAAAGATTTTAAACCTTTCCTTCTGATGGAAAAACTTGTTTATAACATGGGTGAGAAGGTGTGGAATAGAGGTAAGTTTGATTTCTTTGCGCTTTACTTCCGATGGCCCGATGTGGTGACTCATTTTATAGGGATATTTCTCCCTCCTGAACTTGCTACAAGAGGACTTAAAGAAATGAAAGAGAAGCACAGGCTGGAACCGAAATTGAGAAAGGAGCTGGATGAAAAAACTGCAGAACTTTTGCTTCCCGTGTATTCATGGCTCGATTTAATACTTGGAGAGTACATAAAAAGAATGGATGAAGATACATATTTAATAGTTCTTTCTGACCACGGGTTTGATTTTGGCCCTCAAGGATATAACCATGAGCTTCCTGACTGGATGGCTCCTCCTCTCGGAATCCTTGCCGTTCTTGGGCCTGAAGTAAAAAAGGGTTATCAAATAAAAAATGCCTCTGTTTTCGATATTGCCCCAACCATACTTTATCTTTACAATCTTCCCATAGGGAAAGGAATGGACGGTAAACCTCTTCTGGATGCCTTCAGGTTTTCAAGAAAAATAAAGTACAGGAAATATTTTAGAAAAAAATTCGTCAAAAAACACCTTAAGGAACTGGACAGGAAAACACTGAAGGAACTCCACTCTCTGGGCTACATTTGAGATCCTGATCCCTCTCCTGTTAAAATTTGAACGGGAGGATTTAATGAAAGGTCTGATTTCCGAAAATGCCCATTATTTAGCGGATTTTTTAACCCTTTCGAGATTTTTTATAGCACTTATGCTTTTATATTATGCAATTCAGGGGTTTTCTATAAGAGCAGCATCCATTATTGTTATAACTGGGTGGTTCACTGATGTTTTTGACGGTATGATAGCAAGGAAATATGGGAACACCTCACTGGGTTTTCTTGACCTTCCAGCTGATCTCACCTTTGTTTCAGCTATAATTTTTTATCTTGTCTATACACGGTTGTTTCCTCTGAAATGGGTTGCTGGTATTACTTTGCTTCTTTTGTCCCTTGCTCTTGCATTCAAAAACGAAGCCCCGATGAACTTCTGGATGGGAGTGGTTTACGGAGGATTTATTTATTCTGCCGTAAGAAAAGATAGCCATGCCTTTGTGCTTTTGCTAATAGCCATTATAACGATAATTGTCTTAAACCCCTCAAGGGCCTTTGATAAAGTAGTAAAATTCCTCAAGAATAGCAGTAGACTTTTCAGCTCAGGCGATAGTTGACTTATTTCACAGAAAATTCTACTACCCTCGTTACAAAACTTCCTTTGAGTTTATCGTTCAGGGTGATTTCGAGCCTGTACTTTCCAGGGGGTATTCCTGTTATTCTATCCTGGAAAAATAGTGGAAAGATCGGTGTGTCAAATTCCTGATGAATGCTCACCCAATCCTTTTTTTCAAAGAGGACCTTACCTTTTTCATCCAGAAGCCTTGCGTCTTCAGAAAGCCATACCTCATATTTCCCATTTTTGCTTTTAACCATGAAATTTTCGGGTTCGAAATAAACAAGAAGAGGATCTCCACTATTCAGCACGTTCCCGTCCCTTTTTTCTATTAGCTGATAACCCATGATTTTTTTGCAGAGATGGAGATTTTTTATAGTGAGTTTCCTGGTATTTTTGATTTCTACAATAGCATTCTCAAGAGCATTGAGGGCAGCGTCTTTGTCCCCCTTTTCATAAAATTCCTTTGCTTTTGTGATTAATAAGGAAATTTTGTCTCCTGTTGTTGCCTTTGCTCCAAAAATAATCACTATAAAAAAACTTAGATAAAGGATTGTCTTTCGCATTTTTTCCTCCTTTAAAGGAAGTATAGGTAATGTCAATTTAATTGTGTCACCCCATTTTTTCTCATTTTCTACGACCTGCCTCCCATTTTTTGGACAAATTTTATATTAAGCTTAAATTATAAGCACAAATCCGCCCTCTAATTTCCCGTATTTCGCCCATAAAATCGCTTATATGATATATATTAAACCCATGAAGTAAAGATTGGGAGTTTCTGTGAGGCTCTCAGGGCTTTAAAATTTTTAGGAAAGGAGAATATATTATCAGTATGAGCTCATATGTGTTTAGCTAGGTTTTGACATAAACAGTTCTTCTTTTTATTATTAATTTGGGAGGTGGTTATGAGAAAGTATGCGAAACTTGCTTGTTTGATTTCCGGCTTATTTTTTCTATCCAGCTGTGCTTGGACTACCTTAAACAGTATAAGAAATCCAAAATTTATTACTAAAAAGTATAAGAAAATATTAATAGTTGCCCCTTTCTCAGACTTAAGTTTAAGACAAACTACAGAAGGAGCTTTTAACGCGCAATTGGGTTTGGCGGGAGTTACAGCTATTCCAAGCGTACAAGTGTTTCCTCCTTTAAAACCTTACTCGAAAGAAGAAATAGAAAGTGTTTTAAGAGAAAACAATATCGATGCGGTGTTAGTGGTTGCTTTACAAAACTATTGGAATTCTCAATCATATATACCAAAAAGTTCTTCTACGAGAGGAAGCGCTACGTTATACGGAAATTCTCTGTCTTATCAAACCTATACCCAAGAATATGGGGGGTATTATATATCAAAGCCAAGAGTCACATTTGAAATACGTTTATATGATACAAAAACAGGGGAAATTGTTTGGTTAGCGACTTCCTTTACAAGGGGGAACGCGTTTGCAAACTATAACACTTTAGCAAACTCCCTCGCGCAAGCTGCTGTTAAACGTTTAATTAGAGAAAATGTGGTGGCTCATTAATATTTTTAAACAAAGGAGACTTCGAGAGGTTCCTTTTGAGCCATTATTTAAAAGCAAAGATGCTAAGAAATGGATATTGAAAACGCACGATATTTTTCCCCAAGTAAAACTGCAAATTGTAATATACAACGTAATTCTAAAAGGTGGGGCAGTTATACAAGTTAAAATATGCTTCCGCGTCTTGTGTGTTTATCAGCTTTCTCTTCGGAAATCCTTCATAAATTCTGAACAAGTTGTCTGTGTTAATATGAGTTATAGAAAAAGGCACAACTGCCAAGAATTTTTTTAATAAATAGAACAAAAATTTAAATGTAGTTTCTCCTCATGCAACTTCCTGTGCTCTATACACTATTAAGTTGTCCCCTAATTCCATTTGTGTCAAGAAAAAACCTACACTCCTACACTATGGAAAGCAGCCCAGTAAAAAGGATGGGAAAAGGGATATTCTTCACTTAACGCAGTAAAGTAGGCGCTGGCATACTCATCCACAAATCCCCTCGCCTCAAACCAGTGCCTGCGTTTCTTTATTTCTTCGATGACATCTTCCCTGTTCAAGTTTTTGAGCCATACTTGTGCACTATTTAATGACTCTGGTTTGTCCATACCTTTTCTCAAATTTTCGTATGCTTTCACTATCAAAAGCGCAGTAGAAAGATCTGCAACTGTCCAGAAACTCGCATATACAGTGGGCGCACCAGCATAAAGAAAACCTATTGGAAGGCCAAAATGCTCATCCGCTATCTCCGTAAAGTCTACTAATCCTGTTTCACATGCTGATAAAACAACAAGCCAGTTATTCGAAAGGGTTAGTCCCTCTAGTATATTCCCAAGGGTGAGAAGCTTTCGTCCAGCAAAAAGAAGAGAAGACTCAAAGGGAGAATCCAGTCTATAGTTGCCGTGGGTGGATAGGTGAAGTATATAAGAGTTTGGGGATAGTTCATAGAGAAAACTTTCTCTGGCATCAGCCCCGGCGAATATCTTTTCTTTCTTTCCCGAAAGAGTGCCTGCCTCTGCTGCCTCCAGCTCTGCAAAGGGGAGCGTCCCATCAGGATTTGTAAAAGCAAGAAATATCCCTTCCCTTCCTTCCCTTTCCCTGCACCTTTTATATACTCCAAGGCAGGGCGCATAGGTTATTATATGGTTATCTATAATATACTGTCTTTTACCATTCTTAGTTTTATAAGCTGCATGAAGGGGAAGGATACTTAAGCCCTTATTGGGAACTATAATCAATTTTGAAGTCTTTAACCTGTCCTCTATCGGAAGAAAAAGAACATCATACAGTTTTCTTAATATCCTATCCATGGAGAGAAGCCAGCGATTTTTTCTCTCTGAGGTTGGCCTCATTAGATAATCGTAATACTTCCGCACCCAGCCGTCTTTCCCAATAAGAAGTTCCTCCATTTCCTTTATTCCAAACTTCACTTCCTCTGTATGAATGCTACCATCAGGATGGACTGCAAAGATGTATGTATTCTGCTCTGTCACTCTAAAAAGCAGTATATCTGAATCAGCGGTTTTTGATATTTCATATATGTCAGGAAGGCTTAATGGTTTTGCATTGGGAACAAAGTCAGGGTCTTCTTCTCTTATAATTTCCATCACTTCACCGAGCTCCTCTGTTGCTTTGTTTAATCTTCTGTTTATTGCCTCATCCATGGCTCTTACCTGCTGCGGCTCAACAACTCCTCTTTCCCCTCCCTTTAATCTTTCTTCAAGGGTCATTATTTCTTTCAGCAATCTTTCGTAACGCTCCACAACCTCAGGAGAAGTGTTTTTCGGCCGAAGCTCCTTCATAGAAAGTAGGTCGATAAGAGTACGACTCTTCCCCCTTTCCGCAACTTCAAGGGCTTCCTCATACCTTCCAAGCTTCATTAGAGAGACTATAAGCCTTTCAAAAATGACAATATTTTCACGCAAAATCTCTACTCTTCTCTCAAGTTTAATAGCTTCTGTTCTCAATCTTTCAACAAATTCTTCTGCTCTGTAGTAAGCATCTGCTGCTTTTTCATACAATTCATTCTCAAAGTAAAGATCTGCGAGATTTCCATAAAAAATCTTTGACTCATATGGAAGATTTAAACTATCGGATACTTTTGTAGCTTGCAGAAAAGACTTTTTTGCTTTTTCAAAGTTCTCATGTGCGTCTTCTTTAATCCTTTCCTTGTAAACAAGTCCAAGCGCATTAAGAATTGTTGCCCAAGTATAAGGATCCGTTTCCCTGGTAATCACTCCCAAAGTAGCTTCATAACAATCAATGGCTTTCTCTAAATTTTCCTCCTTTTCTCCTTGTATTCGTTTAGTATATACACTTCCTAAATTATAGGTAATCTCTGCCCAAGCACCAGGATTTGAAGTTTTAGTATAAACCTCTAACGCTAATTTAAGATAATGTACTGCCTTCTCGAGGTTTTCTGCTCTATCCCCCATCCTTCGAGAAAAGTAAGCGGTTCCAAGATTCTGTATGGTCTCACCCCAACTATATGGGTCTTTTTCCCTTTTTCTAATTTCAAGTGCAGCTTTATAAAAATTTATTGCTTCTTCAATATTTTTTGCCTTATTCCCCTTTACACGAATTCTATATGCACTGCCAAGATTGTTCATTGTGAGGGCCCAATTTCTGGGATACTTCTCTCTTTTGTAAACTTCAAGGGACCTTTTGTAACAACGGATAGCTTCCTCTATATTTTCTGCTCTATCCCCCTTTATACGTTTTTTATAAGCAGAACCCAGATCTCCCATAGTCATAGCCCATTGATAGGGGTATTTATCTCTGGTCCTTACATTTAGTGCAGCCTTATAACAACGAATTGCCTCCTCTATATTTTCTTCCATCCTTCCTCTAATACGTACCGTATATGCAATTGCCAATTCCTGCATAGTGAGTGCCCACGGATAGGATTGGTTTTCTCTATCTATTTCCTCAAGGACCTTGAGATAACATTGTATGGCTTTTTCTATATTTGTTGCCTTATCTCCCTTTATACGTTCCACATAGAGAATGCCAAGATTATGCATAATTTTTACCCATTGTTGTGGATATGTTTCCCTGGTGATCACTTCCAGAGATTCTTCAAAACACTTCAGGGCTTTTTCTAGGTTATCCGTCTTTTCTCCTTTAATTCGGTACAAATAAGCGGTACCAAGCTCTAACATTGTTATGCCCCATGAATAAGGGTCTCCCTCTCTTTCCCTTACCCTTAGAACATTCTTGTGACAACGAATGGCTTCCTCCAGATTTTCTGCCGCATCACCCTCTATTCGCTCTACGTAGGCGATCCCAAGATTATGCATAATAGTGGCCCATGACTTAGAGTCCCTTTCTAAGGTAAATACTTCCAGAGCCTTTTTATAACAAAAAATACACAATTCCATCTTTTGTGCCTGGTCTGGTAGAGGGATTTCCCATAAAAGCATTCCTAAATGAGCAAAAACAGTGGCCCAAAGCTCTGGGTCCTCCATTTTGTAATCTATATATTCGAACAAATTCAATACGAGCACAACAATTATGTGAGTGAAAGGAATTTGCCCCGCTTTGAGAAGGCGTGTGGCTGAATCCACAGCTTCATTTATTTGCGAAAGGGAAGGAGGGAATTGCAAAAGACTTTTCAATGTCTCTTCCAATGTTTGCTTTCCAGAAACAATTCTTTTACCAAAATAGAGTATGGGGTTTTCCCCACCTGCTTTCTGTTGAGCCTCCACCCCCTTTAAAATCCCTTCTAAAATTTCTGCATAGGTAAGAAGGGCGTTTTTTACCTTATCTTCCTCTGCTCTTCCGGCAAAATATCGAAGACTTACTATAAAATCCGGTGATATAATCTCTGGCTCTTCCATTATAAGGTTTACCAGCTCTTCATCAGAATTTACGTTTAATAACTTCTGCAGAAACTTCATAAAGCTCAACTTATCCATAATCCTCCTAATTCTTCCAGTTATTTTATTATTTTGAAAAATATGTAGATAAGAAAAGCTACAGATAAAATAAGCGCTATTCTAAATTCCCAATTTAATTCAGGAAAAGCTTGGACTATTTCAAAGGCCGTAAATAAACCGAGAAGAAGAGCAATTCTTCTATCCCATTGACTACCTTTCAAACTGGAAATAGAGGAAAAATTTTGAAGTAGAAACTCTGCCTTTTCCTGTGTCTTTTCAAAGTAGATCAGATCAGAAGAAAGCTGGCGATAAAAGAGTTCTCCCTCTTCCGCAAGCTTTTTTGCATCCTTTAAGGTGTTCTTAAGTATATTCAGATTAACCTCCACAGTGTGTTGAATTTCTTTGAGTTGAGAAAGGGAAGATACATATTGAGAAAGCTCCTCCGCAAGAACCAGGTTTCTCTTCTCCAGCTGGTCCAGACTCATTTTCTTCAGCTCTTCAACCTTAAAGGAAGTTAGTTTCTCAAGGTGACTTTCAATTTCCTCTATTTCTGGACTGAGTATTTCTTCGTAAAAATAGGCCATGAGTTTTATTTTTAGATATGAAAGTATAGATGGAAGAAAATATCTGTAATAAAAGGCGGACAAATCTCTAGCTCTTACAAGTTTTGCTTCACCATCTTCAATTCCTATAACCATAAGAAATGTATTATGATTTAATCGTCCCATGGCAGCCCCGGATATTTCCAATACAAGGTCTGCATTTAGCACTTTAAGAACATCCGAGGGTTTATCCTCTGTCCATAAAGAGAGGAATATAATTTTTTCAAGGAATGATTTATCCTTTGGTTCCAAGAAAGGAAGTTCCAGAAGCTCTATTATTTCCTGAGGTTCATATTCTCCTTCTTCTTTCCCATATATTAGTTCTACATACGCAGAATCATACAGTGTTCGACAGTATATTTCGCCATAGCTGCCGTCGGAAAAGGATTTTTCTGCTCCGCAGAACTCTACAGTTTCCCTTCTTCCAGCACTTTCTAAAACTTCAGAATCAACCTCTATATCGGTATTGAGAAATTTTCGCCCTGCTTCTAGGATAAATCTTTCAACAGCTTCTTTGTAATTTCTTTCCTCTTCTTTTCTGTATATTCCAGGCTTAACAAGAAAGAAGTAAACATTTCTAACCTCTGGTTCTTTTACTCTCACTCTTCTTCCCTTTCGTAAGGGCTACAAAGCGATTACTTATACCCTTAATCTCTTCTCTTTTTGAGAGAGTTTCAGAACCTGTAGGAAGTTTTCTGAAAAAATGCATGAAATTTTGTTCAAGCCCATAAGAAAATAAAAGACTTCCAATTTTTTCTATGGCATCAAAAAGCTTCTCAAGATTTTCATTATCTTCTAGTGGAGAGACTATTTCCTTAAACTCTTCATAAAAATTTTCCCATTTTTTACCAAGGGTGTTTTTTAACTCTTCCCAATTTTCTTCAATATAAGCCAAAACTTCCATAAATAAATTCCTCCTTTTTATATGTTATCATTGGAATATTAAAAAATAAAATAAAAATTTTAGAAATTTAGCTTAAAATTATATTTTCTCTGCCTCATACTGTATAAAAAGTATAAAAATCCCATCTTTCAATAAAGACAAGAAATCGAAAACATATCTCTTTATCACTTTTTTGACTTTATTAATTTTATACTTTAATATTTAAAGAAAAGGAGGAAAATATGGATATTAGGGATGCTGTTCTGGATTTAGTGGTAACTGTAGTAACTATCGACAATGTACTTAAACCCACAGAGAAGGATGCGCTAAATCATTTTTTGTTAAAAAACTATGGGTTAAACGCACAAAGTGCCCTTGATGCTGCAATGGCAAGGAGGAGCAAAATAAAAACAGTGGAAGATGCACAAAAACATATGGATAGGGCAATTGATATAATAAAGAGAAATGCCTCAAAACAAGAACAAATGGATATTTTAAAAATGCTTATTACCTTTGGTCTCTTAGATGGAGATGCAGACCCCTACGAAATTGTTTTACTAAAACTAATCTCTGAAAAACTGGGGTTTGATCTTGAAAGCGCCCTCGCTGAAATGAAAAAAGAAGCGGAAAGTTGACACTAAATTCTATTTGTTAGATCACTTTCTACCCATCAAAGCTTTATCTAACATTCTTAGACCACCGAACCTCCCCACTATTATGTCATCATAATAATCAGCAGTAGAAAACATAGCTTTGAAAGCAATTTCCAGTGATTTCTTGGTAATATCATTTCCAGGAATAGAATACTCATAGTATACATCTCCTCTCTCTGGTTCTATGGCAAAGGCCCCATATATCAAATTATGATTTTCCACAAGGAGATATTCCATAAGCTCAGGAGTTTTCTCTATTTCCGTAGCAATCCCAGCTATAAACATAACAAAAATGTTTTCCTCGTCCTTGGGAATCACAGAAATCAACATATTTGAAGAACCTGCAGTAACAATAAAAGACGGCATTTCCTCCACTTCCCTTAAGTTCATTTCCCCCATAAGTTCCCTTAAAAAACCCTTTACCCTTTCATAGACCTTTTGATGTGTGTTACTTAAAAAATCCATCTCATTTAACTCCACTGAAAACAAATCTTCCCCTGGTCCAAAGAAGCCAGTATTTTTCCTTCCTTCTTAACCTTTGAGGATATAAAGTTAACCAGGGGATTAAGGAACTCAGAATCAACAGTCCTCTTGAGTTCCCTTGCTCCAAACGTTTCACTATAACCTTTCTCTGCGAGGAAAGAAATGACTCCCTTTCCCACCTCTATTTCTATGCCTTCATATTTAAATTTTTCTTTTATCTGCGGGAGTATTCTTTTGATAAGTATATTTTTAATGTCATTTAGGCTTAAACTTCGAAAAAGGCAGATGCCATCTATTCTATTCAAAAACTCAGGGGGTAATAAGCCCTTTAATTTTTCTCTAATAGAAATTTTGTTATCCTTTTTCATAAAACCCAGGCTTTTTTCCTCTTCAGGTTTTAAATTTGAAGTCATTACTATAATGCTATCGCTGAAATAAACTCTTTTCCCTGTAGAGGAAGTTAAAAAACCTTCATCAAAAACCTGAAGGAAAAGCTTTAAAACATCGGAATGAGCTTTTTCTATCTCATCAAGTAATAAAACACAAAAGGGATTTTCTGCAATATCCCGGAGGAATTTGCTTCCCTCATCATAGCCGATATAGGAAGGTGGCGCTCCAAGTATCCTCATAATAGTATGAGGTTCTCTAAATTCGCTCATATCAATTCTGAATAAACGATCTTCACTTCCAAATAGAAACTCAGCAAGGGCCTTTGCCATTTCTGTTTTGCCGGTTCCAGTAGGTCCCAAAAACAGAAATACTCCGTCAGGTCTTTGAGGATTTAGGTCCAATCCCATTTTTCGTAAAGGAAGATTCTCACAGATGATTTCAATGGCTTCGTCCTGACCAAGTACTCTTGTACTAAGATAGTCTTTAAGTTTTTCCAATCTCTCGAGAAGCTGAATTCTACCACCGCCAATCAAAAGTCCTGTCATTTTCTCTGCCACTTCTCCTATAATTTCTTTCTTTAACTCTTTCTCGCCTCTTAAAAGAATAAGAGCCACTGACTGATCAAGCAGGTCTATGGCTTTATCTGGAAAGTTGCGATTTTTCAGATAATTGTCCCCTATTCTCACAATTTCCACCAGCACATCATCACCTATGCTTACTCCCTTCTTTTCCCAATTTTCTTTGATTCCCCTCAATAGTTGCAGAGTATCTTCTGGAGATAATTCTTTAATCCTCAAGGGCATAAACCTTCTCTCCAGCGCTTCATCCTTTTCTATAAACCGGTGGTATTCTGCTGCGGTAGTAGCTCCTATAAGGGAAATCTCATCTTTTCCAAGATAATATTTAAGCAAATTCGCAAGATCCCTGAGTCCCTGGCTCCCGCCGGCGCCTACTATAGTATGTAATTCATCTATAAACAGAACTATGTCCTCATGGCTGGCCTCTTTCATAAGTCCTGTAATTCTCTTTTCGAAACTGCCCATGTACTGAGTATCACTTATAAGGGTCGAAGTATTAAGTTGAATTATTCTTTTATTGCGGAGTTTCTCTGGAACTTTGCCCATGGCAATTCTCTGGGCTAATCCTTCTACTATAACCGTTTTACCAACGCCTGCAGGACCCACAAGCAATGGATTTCGCTTAAAAGTCCTTAGAAGCACAAGGATAATTGCTTCTATTTCTTTTTCCCTTCCAACAATAGGGAATAGTTCTCCCTTTCTGGCCTTTTCAGTAAGATCGATTCCGAACTTATCAAGCGTAGGAGTAGGTTCCCCAGTCTTTTGCGTTACGGATTCTCTTTTCTTCTTAACACTTATATTTTCTATTACTTCCCGCTTATCCTTTTTAGGATTGACTTTCACCTGATAACCCATGAGACTAAGCAAAGCCATTCCCAGATGACGGGATGCTACGACTTTCATCCCTTCCTTATTACAAAATGAAATGGCTTTTTTTATTATTAAATCTCCATTGACCTTCTCAAACTCCTTTTTAGAGCTTTTAATTTTTGTTTTAAGGGACTTTAAATCAATGTCAGGGATAAGATCTCTAATCAGCGGGTCATTGTTTCTCATAAAGAAAAAAACCTGGAGAATATGATTCATATTGGGTTCATCATTACCAGCTATCCTTTTCGCTTCTCTCAGGACAAAGAGCACATAATAGCTCAAATCTCCCATTTCTTTGTTTTGGAAAGCTCTCTTTAGAAGGGGATTTTAGAAAAAATAGGACCCTTTCCGAGAGGTTTTCCTTTTACCTCCATTTATTTTTAGCGGACAAGAAAATTATAAGCTAATTGCATAAATTTGTAAAATTTTGAAGTCTTAACATATGGGAAAAATTATATTTTTTCAATAACATGCTTTACTGGAGAACGAAAAGAAAGGGAATGGTGGGGTCTTCGAATATTATAGAAAACCAACCATTCCATTAGCCTCTTTCTGTCAGCCTGTGGAAATTTTTCCTAAATTCTGAACCGTTGTCTGTCTGAATATGAATTGAAGAAAAAGGAGCGACTGCCATGAGTTTTTCCATAATATCCGCACCAGACCTGCTGGAGAGACTCTTATAAGCAAAGCCAAAGGCATACCTGAAGCGAAACCGCCGTTATTATGTGTCTTTTTATCCCATCTACAAAAACTTGCAGACAGTCCAGCTGAAGAAGGTCTACACCCATCCGGGGTTTATAGGTTTTTCTCTCCTATTTTTCCCCATATGTTTATGAACTTATACAAATACTTGAAATTGTTTTAAAATTTCGTTAACATTTACTTCCACACAATTAAAAATTTAATAAATTATAAAATGGAGGAATAATGAGAGTTTTTAAGCTCAAGAGGGAAAATTTCCTTCCATTTCTGAAGGGGCTCGAAAAATTCGGCGAATTGTGGGGCCCCGTAAAGAAAGGGGAAAACTATGTGTATGCCAAGGAAGACCCGGAGAAATTCGAGTTGAAGGCTCTAAGAACCATCATCCCGGCCAAGAAGTTCTTTATTCCAAAGAATTCCACTATTTTGAAGTTCAAAAATGGGGAGTGGAAAGAGCATTACGAAGTTAGAAAGAGGGTTATCTTTGGTCTTCATCCGTGTGAACTCAACGGGCTTAACATTTACCACCGTTTCTATACCAGGCTATATCCCGATCCCTACTACCTGAAGGCAAGGGAAAATACCCTGATAGTAGGGCTATCATGTATGCCAGATGATAAGTGTTTCTGCTTTGCCACCAAAACATCAACAGTGGATGAGGGTTTTGACCTGTTTCTCACAGACCTTGAGGACAAATTCTTGCTCTGGATAGGTTCTCCAAAAGGGGAGGATGCTATAAGGACTCTTTCGGAGTTCCTTGAAGAGGTTTCACAGAAGGACATTGATGACTATATTGCATGGAGAAAGAGAAGAGACAGAGCCTTTAAGCTTGACATCGACCTGGAAGGAATGCCGGAAATTGTCACCTTCAGCTACGATTCACCTATCTGGGAAAAGATGGGTGATGCCTGCCTGAGCTGTGGAACCTGCACAATGGTATGCCCCACATGCACCTGCTTTGATATCGATGACGAATACGACATTAGGCAGGATGAGATGAATAGGCAGAGGTTCTGGTATTCCTGTGTTTTCAGAGAGTATTCAATGGTAGCAGGCGGACACAACTTCAGGGAGGCAAAATCCGAAAGGCTTAAACTGTGGTATACCCACAAGCTTGTGGGATTTATGAGTGAGTATGGAAGCCCTGCCTGCGTGGGTTGTGGTAGATGTATAGCGAGTTGTCCTGTGGGGATTAATGTGCTTTCCGTGGTGAAGGCCCTCAGAAAGGAAAAAACAGATGCATTCTGGAAAAGAGTGGAGGTGAAAAATGCTTGAAGAAAAAACCGGAATAGAAAACCCTTATGTCCCTGAGAGGGCGAGGATTGTAAGAAAATACGACCTTACCAGGGATGTAAGATTCTTTCAGGTAAGAATTTGTGATTCGGAAAAGGTCTTCCCTATGACCTCAGATTACAGGCCAGGCCAATTTATGATGATTTCGATTCCAAATGTTGGAGAAGCACCATTTTCAATAACATCAACCCCCTCCAGGCCAGGCCTTTTTGAATTCTGCATAAGAAAGGTGGGAAAGCTTACATCAAAGCTTTTTGAGCTGAAGGAGAACGAATTTATATGGCTGAGGGGTCCCTTTGGCAATGGCTTTCCTGTGGACAAGATGTTAGGGAAGGACCTGCTGTTTGTAGCTGGTGGTCTTGGAGCAGCTCCTCTTCGTTCTCTTTTGCTTTATGCTCTTGATAACAGGGACCTTTTCGGAAGGATATTCTATCTTCATGGTGCAAGGACACCTGAGGATATGCTTTTCAGAGAGGAGTTCTTCCGCCTGAAGGAAAGGGACGACTTTGAATGTTATCTTACTGTGGATGAAGACCCCTCTGGAGTTTGGCCCTTTGATATAGGAGTGGTTACCAACCTGTTTAAATACGTTAAAGTGAACGGGAAGAACACAGCAGCGGTTGTTTGCGGACCTCCTGTTATGTATAAATTTGTGGTTGAAGAATTCCTTAAAATAGGTATTCCTGACGACCACATTTTTATGACACTGGAAAGAAAAATGAAGTGCGGAATGGGAAAATGCGGTCAGTGCGTTGTCGGTCATAAATATGTGTGTGTAGATGGGCCAGTTTTTACTCTCTGGGATGTGAAAAATATTAAAGGGCTTATTTAAGGAGGAAATCATGGGAAAGCCTAAAATTGGAATATATGGTCTTACAGGATGTGCAGGGGATCAGCTAAATATATTAAACTGTGAGGATGAGCTGCTGAAACTCTTTGAAATCTTTGAAATAAAATCCTTTGTCATGGCTTCAAGGGCAAAGGATGAAGAGGCAAAGCTTGACGTTGCATTCGTGGAAGGGTCTGTTTCCACACAGAAGGACCTTGAAGACCTGCTGGAAATAAGGAAAAAGAGCAAAATACTTGTTGCAATAGGTCACTGTGCAGTTTTCGGCGGTGTGCAGTCTATGTTTATGGGAAACGAGGAATGGATAAAAAGATATAAGAAGGTTTACGGTAAAGAAAATGCTGTGACCCTTACCCCACCTCTCGAACCCAAACCTGTTTCGGCCTATGTGAAGGTGGATGCTGTTCTTCCTGGCTGCCCTATAGAAAAAGAACCTTTTCTGAAACTGGCAGGAAAACTTGCTCACGGTATTATCCCCAAAAATCCTGATTATCCGGTATGTGCAGAATGCAAATGGAAGGAAAACGAATGCCTCCTGCTGAAAGGAGAAATTTGTCTCGGTCCTCTGACCAATTCTGGATGTGGAGCTATCTGTCCATCCCATAACATTCCCTGCATAGGGTGCTGGGGTCCTATACACGAAGAAAATTATGCGGCAGAGGCACAGCTTCTTATAGATAAGGGATATGATGTTGATACAGTTGTTAAACGTTTCGCCATATTTGGAGGCAGTGAGAGGGCAGAGAAACTGAGAAAATTCCTCGAGAAAAAGGAGGGTTGAAATGGATAAGAAGATTTTTGTAGAACCTGTGGCAAGGGTTGAGGGGCACGGAGGAATAGAAGTAATCATAGAAAATAACGAAGTAAAGGAAGTAAAAGTTGAGATATTTGAAGGCCCAAGGCTTATGGAACAGCTTACAATTGGAAAACTTCCTGAAGAGGCGGTATCTATAACTTCCAGAATATGTGCAATATGCTTCTATTCCCATAGATTTTCTGATATAAGGACCCATGAAATAGCTCTTGGCATAAAACCTGGCAAGAAAGTCCAGCTTCTGAGGAAACTCGGTCATTACGGAGAGATGATAGAGAGCCACTCACTTCACTATTACCTTCTTGCTCTGCCAGATTATCTGGGTTATCCGGATGCCATTGCAATGATGGAGAAATATCCCGAAGAAGTAGCAGGCGCACTTGAGCTCAAGAAATATGGGAACAGGGTGATGGAGATAATTGCGGGTAGAAGGGTGCACGGCGAGAACTTGAGAATAGGTGGTTTTGGTAGAATCCCATCAGACGAAGAACTTGACTGGATAAAGACAAGGGCCCTTGAGCTTATCCCTACCATTGAAAGGGGAATAAACCTCTGGAAGGAGCTTGAAATTCCGGATTACTTGGAAGAGGAGGCTACTTTTATTTCCGTTCTTCCCGAAGACGGGTCATACGGATTTTTCGCAGACACTATAGTTGTTTCAACAGGAGAGAAATACAAAGCCGATGATTACAAAAAAGTGACAAACGAAAGGGTTGTTCCCCATTCCTATGCAAAGCGCTGCCGCTATAAGGGAAAACCCTATACAGTTGGAGCACTTGCGAGGATGCTTAACATGGCTGACAGACTGGACGGCATGGCTGGAGAATACTTTAAGAAGCTCTATAATGAACGCTGGAGAAAGAATCCGCATTATAACAATATAGCCCAGGCCATTGAAATACTCTTCTGCCTGGAGAAAATCCCTGCTCTGGTAGATGAAATAAAAAATACTCCCATTGAAGAGACAAAGCCAGGTAAAAAATCCGGCAAGGGAACAGGGCTTGTTGAAGCGCCAAGGGGACTGCTCATTCACCATTATGAGATAGAAAACAATAGGGTGAAATATGCGGATTATGTAATACCCACAACTCAGAATCTGGATGACATGGAAAAATACATCCGCAATGCTGCAGAAAATCTGCTCAAGAAGGGAGTTCAGGAGATGGAACTTCCTCTTGAGATGATTATGCGTGCCTATGACCCCTGTATAAGCTGCAGTGTCCACCTGGTGAAAGTTGTAAGGAAATGATAATAAGGGAGGGGAAAAATTTCCCCTCCCTGTTAAAATTATTTTATGAAGAAAAACAGGCTACTATGGTTTGCGGTAGGAGTTATTGCTGTACTTCTCTGGTTTGCCTTTGGAAAAAGCTCGCAAAAGTCAAAAGTTTATACTGGTGTCGTTGTAAATAAGTTCCACACTACAGGCTGGAGGCTGAAGGGAAGACGGGTAAAAACGCTGTATTACATTGTTGTTAGAACAGATAAGAAAGAGAATATAAAGGTGGAAGTCCCAAAATCCCTCTACGATAGATTTGAAATTGGCACCAGTGTCATAAAAAGGAAGGGTTTCCTTTATCCTGAACCAGTAAATCCAGGAGGTAATTAGTGGAAGTTTTAGAATTGACCCTTCCTTTTAAAAGCCCTTTCCCTGTTCTTGCCCTTGGGGCAGAGATGAAAAGAGGATTTTCAGTTTTAACTGGCAGCAGGGCATACCTCAGAATAGGAAAAGGCCCTCTAAATGACCTTGAAGCCCTTACTCTTCACAAAGAAGAAATAGATGATTTCTTAGAGGAAAAAGGAATAACACCGGAAGTTGTTGCTGTAGATGCTCATCCCCTTTACCTTAATCGGAAAATTGCAGGAGATTACGGGAGAAAGGTT
>Ga0190329_1000014_pt1 | contig 48064 bp, 44 predicted proteins | sample 48720423_MG_FD_161655 | JGI IMG/M metagenome (GOLD analysis project Ga0190329, IMG submission 161655) | Hydrothermal vent sediment bacterial communities from Southern Trench, Guaymas Basin, Mexico - 4872-04-2-3_MG | ecosystem: Environmental > Aquatic > Marine > Hydrothermal vents > Sediment ... | reverse complement strand
AATGAAACCTTGTTTAATATTTCCCATTCCTCATCCCTCCGATAATCTTGAGTTGTTCCACTCCCAAATCAAGTGAGGCTGTTTTAAACTTTTCCCAACCAAATTTATAAAGATTCCCTTTAAGGAGTATACATGCTCAAGGAAAGGATCGTCTGCTATGGTCACGAGAACGTAAAGGCAACTCATCGGTCTACACTGGAGATAACTAAAGAGGATTACCTAACTCCTCGAGGTGACTGTATTATATGTGTAAAAGCAAACAAAGGCCTGAAGGAATTAAGTGATGAGATAAAAAAGGCTTTGAAGAGTGGAAAAAAGGTTAAAATCAGAATAACAGCGGATGACATTGTTGATGAATTGGAGGCCGTTGGTGATGAGAGATTGACTTTTGAGAATGAGATCTCTATGGTGATAAGGAAGAGTGAGTATGTTGATGGTAGAACTCTGGCAATAAGGGCCAATAAGGCCGCAAGGGATATTAAAAGAGAGCTTGTGGAAAAGCTGAGGAATCCAGAGCAAAGGGTTGTTGTTGAGATAATCGTGAACGAGAATTATTGAAAGGTTTTTTACCTCTTGAAAGCCTCGTCGTTCACGGCAGGGAAGAGATCAGTCCGAGCAAGACTGATTTGGTATTTCTATTAAAAATGTCTGGTAGCAGGTTTAGGCGGATCTTAAGCGTTTTTATTTTTATTAAAAATGTCAAGTTTGTTAGGTATCGATGTTATATCCAATTCCCCTTTATCTATTATTTATGCAAAGTTTTTTAATATTAAGTACATAAAATTGATTGATATTTTATTTTTTGCCAAAGCAACGCTGGAGGAGTGTGGTAGTTTGGTGCCTAAAAGTTGTACTGGAAAAATTCTTCATATAGATTTAAGTGCCGAAAAAACCTGGGAGGAAGACATACCGGAGGAATGGTACTCCCTCTATATAGGAGGAGAAGGTTTCGGTGCAAGATACTTATATGACAATTTAAAGCCACATACAGATCCTCTCTCAGAAGAAAACAAGATTCTTTTTATAACGGGCCCATTAACTGATACAAAAGCTCCGTCTTCTGGAAGAACTGTTTTAATGTTTAAGTCCCCGCTGACAGGAACAATATGTGCTTCAAACGTTGGAGGTTCATTTGCACCCCACATTAAGAGAAGCGGTTACGATATGATAGTAATACATGGAAAAGCCGAGGCACTCAAATACATCTACATTCACAATGACAAAGTGGAATTTATAGATGCGGAGGAACTCAGGGGGAAGCCTCCAAAAGAAACTCAAGAAATTATCAGGGAAAAACACAATAACAAAAATATTCAGATAGCTGCGATAGGAGAAGCAGGTGAGAAGCTAGTTAAAATTTCCTCTATCATGGTGGATGGACACAGAGCTGCGGGACGTGGTGGCGGAGGAGCAGTAATGGGTTCCAAGAACTTAAAGGCAGTTGCAGTTTTTGGTTCTAGATGGAAAACAGAAGTTGCAGAACCTGCTAAATTCGAGGAGGCTACAAAAAAGGCTATAAATGAATTGTTTACTGAAGAATTCGTCAAAGATGAATTAAGCAAATATGGGACACCCTCATTTTTTGATGCAATGAATTTGACGGGATTAGTTCCTTTCTACAACTGGAAGCGTAGTAAAATCCCCGAGTTCAATGAGCAAATAGGATGCAAGCCTTATCATGATAAGCTTGAAGTAAAGCCTTACGCATGTTTTAACTGCCCTATTGCGTGTGGAAGACATACAAAAGTTCCAGAGGGGAGATATAAAGGTATAGAGAGTGGTGGACCAGAATATGAGGCAATGGCTGCTTTTGGATCTAAAACGGGCGTTAAAGATATTTACGTTATTGCTGCCGCGAATTACTTTGCAAATGAACTTGGTCTTGATGTAATCTCAACTGGCCAAGTAATAGCAACAGCTATGGAATGGTATGAAAAAGGCCTCATAGACAAAGAGACAGCGGATGGCTTAGAGTTAGAATGGGGCAATGGGGAGGCAGTTGTCGAGTTAGTCAAGAAAATAGGGAAGCGAGAGGGTAAGTTTGCTCATCTTCTTGGAGAAGGGTCATTAAGAGCCGCCAGGACAATTGGTGGAGAGGCCATAAAATATGTGATGCATGTAAAAGGCCTTGAAATGGCAGCAGATGAAGTCAGGACGAGCAAAGGTGAAGCATGGTCCCATATGCTCTCTCCAAGGGGAGCCGATCATTTAAGGCCATGGGCATCAATAGGGGATGCATTTGGATATTTAAGTGATGAGCTTGGATTAACAAAGAGTCCAGATCCACTTAAAGAGGAAAATAAGGCGTGGGTAAAACCTCTGGAGGAACTCTCAATGGCTACAAACTTATTGGGTGTGTGTCTGTTTACGGTGATAACCTTAGCAGTAAAAGGAGAAACTTGGACACAACTCTTTAACTATGCTACTGGATTTGACTTTACTTTAAAAGACCTGTTTAAGGCTAGTGAGAGAGTAATAAACCTTGAAAGGCTCTTTAATGTTAGAGAAGGTTTCAAAAGAAAAGATGATTACCTGCCAGAGAGATTCAGCAAAGAACCAGGAGATGGAAGTCCTTTAGATCAAGAAAAACTTCTTGACCTATTATACGAGATAAAAGGATGGGACAAAGAGGGGATTCCAACTAAAGAGAAATTGGCCGAATTGGGCTTGCTCTAGCTCTTTAAATTTTTATTACTTTTTTGAAAGTTTTATCATTTAGTTGCAGAAGAGGTTAGCCTGGATTGTTTTGTTTGAAATAAGATAACAAGGTTTATACATTATTTTTATAATTTGTAAATTAACACACATTTGGTGAGGGAAAATGAATGTAGATTTCAAAGAGCTCCTGTCTTACGGCGATGTTAAAGCCAAGGAAATTGCCCTCAATCTCATGGAAGAGGCCATAAAAAGTGCCGACCCATATAAGGCCGTCAAACGGGCCCTAAAAGTGGAAGATAATAGGCTTATCATTAAAGGAAAGGAGTTTCCTATAAAGGGAAAAGTCTATGTTTTAGCATTTGGAAAGGCCGCTTGTTCTATGGCTCAGGCAGTTGAGACGATCCTAGGTGATAAAATAGCTGAGGGAATTGCGGTTACAAAGTACGGGTACTCATTGCCACTCAAAAAGATCAAGGTGATTGAAGCCGGCCACCCAATTCCGGATGAAAACTCAATGAGAGGGGCCCAGTTGGGGGTTGAACTTGCAAGAAAAATTGGAAAGGATGATATTCTTTTAGTGCTGATCTCGGGTGGTGGTTCAGCGCTCTTCATGCTCCCCGAGGATGGAATAACTTTGGAGGACAAGATGAAAACAAATGAGCTCCTCCTCAAAAGTGGTGCTAAGATCTATGAAATAAACACCGTTAGAAAGCACATATCGAAAGTTAAAGGAGGAAAACTAGCTAAACTCGTTAAAGGGACTCTTATAAGCTTAATTCTTTCCGATGTGGTTGGTGATCCCCTCGAAGCAATAGCCTCTGGACCAACTGTAAAGGACTCAACAACTTTTCAAGATGCTTATAGACTTCTAAAGCTCTACAACGTTTGGGATAAGTTGCCTGAGAGTGTTAAAAGGCACATAGAACTTGGCGTTAAGGGAGAGCGGGAAGAAACTCTAAAAGAAGATTTATCCAATGTGCACAACTTCCTTATAGCAAGCAATTCTCTTGCTTGCAAAGCGGCAAAGAGAAAAGCGGAGGAATTGGGATTAAATGCTTACATTTTAACGACCACATTAGAGGGGGAAGCGAGGGAGGTTGCCATAGCCTTTGGTTCTATTATTGAGGAAATATATCATAGGGAAAGGCCCTTTAAGAGACCGTGTGTTTTAATAGCCGGTGGGGAGACAACAGTGACTATAGAAGGTAAGCCTGGTCTTGGAGGGCCGAATCAAGAGTTCGCTTTGAGCATAGCGAGAAAAATAGCGGGCCTTAAGGGAGTTGCGGTTTTGGCAATGGATACGGATGGTACAGATGGTCCTACAGATGCAGCAGGGGGGTTAGTGGACAGTTACACTGTGAATCTCATCAAAAGAGAAGACGTAGATATGGAAGAATACCTGAAAAAGCATAATGCCTATGAAGCCCTCAAGAGGGCAGGGGCCCTGCTTATAACGGGCCCAACTAGAACGAACGTGAACTCCATTATCATTGCCGTTATTTTGTGATTTATTTGGAGGGAATTAGGGTGGAAGTAAGAACTCATACGGCCTTGCATGTATTAAAAGGGGCAGTGGTTAAAGTTTTAGGTGAAGAAGCAAAATGGACTGCCGCTGTTTATGTTAACGGAAACCATGGTAGGTTAACCGTTAAGTTCAACCGAAAGCCCACAAAAGAGGAGATTGCAATGATTGAAGAGTTTGCCAATAGGAAGATCGAAGAAAATGCTCCAATCAAAGTATATGAGCTTCCAAGAGAAGAAGCAGAGGGCAGATTTGGAGAAGACATGTACGACCTTTTTCCAATTCCTGAAGAGATAAGAACCCTTAAAGTTGTTGTTATTGAGGGCTGGAACATTAATGCATGTAACAAAGAGCACACAAAAACTAGCGGAGAAATAGGACAAATAAAAATCAGGAAGGTCAGGTTTAGGAAAGCCAAAGAACTCCTTGAAATAAGTTTCGATGTAGTCTAAGGTACTATGTGGTGCTTTCTGCAGCGGGCCTCATAGGCCTCCATACCTCCCACGAGTATTCTTGGTGAATCTCTCGGTGCGGGTTTTCCATTTATGAGTCTTTGAGTTCTTGTGGCCTCTCTTCCACAAACGCTGCATATGGCAGTTAGGTATATTATGTTGTCGGCCATTGCTAGGAGTTCTTTTGTAACCTCAAAGGCATCTCCCTTGAAGTCTAAGTTAAGACCAGATGCGATCACATAAATGCCCTCGTCAGCCAGCTTATTGAGAATTTCAACTATTGACATCGGGAAGAATTGCACTTCATCAATTCCTATGACTTCGAATTCCTCTTTCTTTGTCTTTTGGTATATCATCTTTACTCCTTCTTCTGTGGTTGGGATAACAAAGGCCTCATAGCTTAACCCATTGTGGGCCACGACTTTATCTTCACTGTAGCGGTTGTCTATTGAGGGTTTGAAAAGGGCTGCTTTTCTTTTTGCGAAAATCTGTCTCTCAATTCTTTTAATGAGTTCGCTTGTTTTTCCGGCGAACATTGGACCCGTGATAACTTCTAAGAGTCCCTCTGGATGCATGAACTTCACCATTTTCAAGATAACTAAAAGAGAATAAATGGGTTTTGGAGAAAACTCTAGAATAAAAGACAAAAAGAAAAGGAAAAGTTTGTCAAACTGGAGTTACATGACCCCATTTTTCGAGGGCCCTTGCCAGCTCTTTGTGAGTTTTGGCGTACTCATCTAATGAAATTCCCTGTATAATTGCATCCAATGCCTGTCTAACGGCTTTAGCTCCAGCAGCCGGTCCATCTGGGTGTCCCAAAGTCCCTCCGCCTAATTGAAGTACAATATCACTTCCGAGAGCATCTATGACAGGGGGTAGATTTCCTGGGTGAAGTCCACCAGAGCTCGTTGGGAAAGCAGGTTTTATGTGATAGAATTTCTGATCTAGATGGAAAATGTCATTCTCATCTGGTTTATAGTGCTCTTCTCTTAGGATTCTTGCGTTTTGGATTACGTCCCACTTTCCACCTTCGAGCTTTCCAGCTCCAGCAGTTCCAACGTGAAGCTGGTCAAGACCTATAATTCTATAAAGCTTTGCAAGAACGAACATTGATATTCCATGGTAGGGGTTTCTTGTGAAGGTGGCATGCATGGCCCTATGGGCGTGTAAGGCAATGTCATAGTCTTCCGCTAGATCTCGTATGTACTCCAAGCTGGCCCATCCAACTATTACAACATCAACCATGGCATGAGGTAAATCATATTCGGCTAAAATCTCCATTCGATTTTCTATTTCCCTTATATCGGCGGTTATATTGGCAAACCATGTTTTCTTTTCGCCTGTTTCAGCTTCCACTTTGTCAATGACTTTTGCCATGATGTTGGCTCTCTCTTCAAAGCGGTTGTACCATGGCCCCGTTAAATTTTCATCGTCTTTTATGTAGTCAGCCCCTGCTGAAAGGAGTTCATAAGAAAGCTTTTCCAATTCTTCTGGGGAATATCCAACTTTTGGCTTAGGAACCACACCATAAATAGGTCTGTCTTTGATTTTGAGAGTTTCTCTTACACCTTTGATCCCTTTGTTGGGCCCGCTAAAATCTCTGAGTACTATCTCGGGTAAGTAAAGATCTTCAAGCCTTAGTCCTTTCACTCTCTTCATTCCAAAAACGTTACCGGCTATTGATGCAAGCAAGCCGGGGAGATTCCACTCTTCAAAAGCGTGTGCAGGATAGGCTATTCTTACTATCCAGCTCCCATCTCCCATATCATGGAAGTAATAGGCTTTAGCTGAAAGATCGCTCCACCTTTCTTCTTCATACCATGAATAGAGAGTAGTCCATGTCCCAGTGGAGCTTTCAGCTGCCACAGCGCCGGCAGCTTGCTCTATGGTGTAACCATCCGCGGGGGTTATTCTGAAAACTGCTATTATATCTCTCTTAAAATTTGGCTCATAGTTCTTATCAACATAGTAGTCATATATCTTATCAAACTTTTCTGGCATTTTTACCACCTCATCATTTGAAATAAAATTAACGGGAGAGAATATAACCATTGCGGGGCAGATATGTGGAAGGGTAGGATTCTTTCATTTGATTTTAAAGGACAAATTGGTTTGCTGTTGGCCTTAACAAAAATAAAATCTTTATTTGCTCAATATAAAGCAAATCACCAACTATGGGGATTCCTCTATTTCCAAAGTGTAGGGACTATACATTATAAAATTTCTCACTCTCTTCAACAACTGGCGAGATGTTTTAGTCATCCCCAAATGTATGTTAGCTAGCAGATTATTTGCCTAAAATAGCCTCTTTTCCGAAAGGTTTATATATAACTTCTTTCATAAAATAAAATGCAAATACCAATTTAGACAACTTTAGGAGGTGTTGGGTATGGCTGAGTTGCCAATTGCCCCAATTGATAGGTTAGTTAGAAAGGCTGGTGCACCAAGAGTTAGTGAGGAAGCTGCCAAGGTTCTTGCTGAACACCTTGAGGATAAGGCTATGGAAATAGCCAAGAAAGCTGTTGACCTTGCAAAGCACGCCGGCAGAAAGACCGTCAAAGCAGAGGACATCAAACTTGCTATCAAGGCTTGATGGCCTTTTCTTTCTTTTGTCTTTTCTATTAGGGATATTTCCATTGTGTTTCCCATGGTTTGAATATTCTGAAATTGAATTTTCCTTCTGTAATCTCTCCTACAACAAAAGTGGGGTCGCTCATCCTTGGAACAGTTGGAGAACCAGGATTGAAAAGTATCACTTCTTTTCCCATATATTCATATTTATTATAAAAGAACCGATGGGTATGTCCAAAGATAAGGATGTCCACTCCCATTTCTAGGGCTTTGTACTTTAATATTTGTTCATCCAAACTCAAAAACTGGTGGCCATGTATAAGGCCTATTTTGAGATTGTTAATCTCTAAAATCTTTTCTTCCGGTAGAGTGGTTTGATCAAGGTTACCTTTTACTGCTATAGTTGGAGAAATCTCTGCAAGGCGCTCTAAGACTTCGGGAGCAGTAAGATCTCCTGTATGTAGAATTAGATCCACTTTCTCACTTTTAAAAACATTAAAAATTAAATCAGGCAAATAGGAAGTTTTGTCTGGATAGTGAGTATCACCCAATATTCCGAGCTTCACATTTTCCCCCAATATTTCACGTAGGTATTCGTATATTAAGTTTATCCACAAGCTCTTTGTATCTGTTTCTCACAGTAACCTCGGTTACCCTTGCGACTTCAGCAACTTCTCTTTGGGTCATTTTCTCTCCTTCAAGAAGGCTGGCAATATATATTGCAGCTGCAGCTATGCCAGTAGGCCCTTTTCCACTAGTAAGGCCCATTTTGATTGCTTGATTTACTATCCTCATTGCTCGTCTCTTGGTCTTTTCTGTCACACCAAGCTGGTCACCAAATCTCACAACATAATCCACGGGATTCGTAGGTCTAAGTTTAAGGTTTAATTCTCTAACGAGATATCGATAACTTCTGCCAATTTCTTTTTTATCTACTTTTGAAAAGTCTTCTATTTCGTCAAGAGTTCTTGGAGCATTGGCTATTCTGCATGCAGCATACAAGCATGCTGAAACCATGCCCTCTATCGATCTACCCCTTACTAGTCTGTTAATGACCGCTTTCCTATAAAGAAGAGCAGCAATTTCCCTTATATTTCTAGGAAGTCCTATTTGGGAGCCCATTCTATCTAATTCACTTAAAGCAAAAGCTAGGTTCCTGTCTATGGCGTCACTTATTCTCATTCTTCTCTGCCACATTCTCAATCGATACATTTTGGCTCTAGTAGTTCCTGAGATATCATTCCCATGGATGTCCCTGTTTCTCCAGTCTATATCCGTTGAAAGTCCTTTGTCATGGAGCATTACGGTTTCAGGTGCCCCTACTCTAGAACGCTTTTCCCTTTGCCCTGGTTCAAAGGCCCTCCATTCAGGCCCAAGATCCATTATCTCCTCGTCTAACACATAACCACATTGGGAACAAACAATTTCTGCCCTGCTGGGGTCATAAATTAAATTTTCCGAACCACAAACTGGGCATCTTTTAATACCACCTAATTGAGTCAAAAATTCTCACCCCCTCTTTTGGGGGGCAGGGCGATGTTTAGCGCCTTTCTTTATTTTTTTGGACTTTTTAGAGGCAGAAGAGGGTTTTTTATTTCTCCTTTTATCAATATAGAGAACTTCTCCAATATATTTTTCCGGATTCTTGATACGTGGCTTTATGGCCACATATGGAGATTTAACCGGACCGAAAACATCTTTGACTATCCCAATAACCTGAAGGTTCTTATCTATCACCCGGTCATTCAATGCCGGTATGAATGTTGAACGAATGATTAAGAATCCCTGCTTTGCATAAGTAGAAACTTTGCCCAAACGTCTCATAGCCCCACCCCAATCGAAAACCTTTTAAATATATTTGCTTATTTCCTTTTAAACTTTTCTACTAACCACTATAGATAGTAAAATCTCCGGGAAAACTTTTTAAGTATTAGGTACTTTTCCTGTAGATTTTTATAGTATGATGAAGGGGCATGTTGGAGGTCATGCACATTAAAGAGATAACTTTTTAAAAGATATGGATTTTAAATACCAATAGTTTCTAAAAGTCTTGTAAGGGGGTGAGACAATGCCATTGATCGAGGAGGTTGCAGCCCACAGATTTGAAAGAGTAGGAAGCCATTCTCACATACGTGGACTTGGTTTGGATGAAAATGGGAAAGCAAAGTTTGTAGCGGATGGCATGGTTGGACAAACAAAAGCTAGAGAGGCTGCAGGAATTGCAGTCAAGCTCATAAAGAAGGGGAAGTTGGCGGGTAAGGGAATTTTACTGGTGGGCCCAACAGGTAGTGGGAAAACTGCAATTGCAATGGGAATTGCAAAGGAACTTGGGGAGGATGTTCCATTTGTTCAAATTTCGGGAAGTGAAATCTACTCTGCGGAGATTAAGAAAACAGAGTTTCTAAAACAAGCTTTGAGGAGAGCAATCGGTGTTAGAATAAGTGAGGAAAGACGAGTTTATGAAGGGAAAGTAGAGAGGATTCAAATTAATAAGACCAAGCATCCCTTCAACCCCTATGTAGAAGTTCCCGAATCTGTAACAATAACGCTCAAGACAAAAGATGATGAAAAGACTATTAGGGCAGGTAGAGAAATAGCGTACCAGCTTTTGGAAATGGGAATTGAGGAGGGGGATGTAGTTCAGCTCGATGCTGAAACTGGAAGGGTCTCAAAATTGGGAACAACGAAGGGGGAAGAGGGTTTATTCTTTAAGAAAGTCGTAGAAATGCCCAGTGGTCCAGTTCTCAAGATAAAAGAATTCACTTACACTGTTAGTCTATATGATTTAGACTTGGTAAATAGCCGTGCAGGGGGGATATTTAGTGTATTCTTTGGTGGGGGACTGGAGATAACAGATGAAATAAGGGAAAAAGTTGATGAAACTGTAAAGCAATGGGTAGAAGAAGGTAAGGCTGTACTTGTCCCCGGAGTTCTCTTTATAGACGAATGTCATATGCTCGATATTGAGGCTTTTTCATTCCTAGCTAGGGCAATGGAGAATGAATTGTCTCCCATTCTAATATTGGCGACTAACAGAGGGATAACAAAAATAAGGGGAACAGACTTAGAGGCTCCGCATGGAATCCCAATAGATATGCTGGATAGACTACTAATAATAAACACGGAACCATATAAGAGAGAAGAGATCAAGGAAATTGTGAAAATAAGGGCTATAGAGGAGGGAATAGAGATTTCAGAAGATGCAATAGAGTATATTGCTGAATTGGGAGAAAAAACAAGTTTAAGATATGCGGTTCAACTCTTGGCTCCGGCCAGTGTTTTAACTGGTGGCGAGAAAGTCAAGAGAGAACATATAGAGAAAGCAGAGGGTTATTTCTCAGACATAAAAAGAAGCACTGAATATGTCAGAAAACTCGAAGGAATGCTTCAGTGACCCTTCTTTATATTTAACTCTTTTTGAAGTCTAAATCCTTTTAAAGACCCCTTCGATTTTAATCATAAATCTGCTCAACAAAGCATATATACTCTTTCTCCTAATCTACAGAATGCATTTCCACTGGATCAACTGCTTCCGATGGAAATCTTTTTAAAAGATGTTAAAATTGTAAAGATAAAATGTGCGATAGGGATTATAACTATGCATAAAATGTGCTATAATAATCATGCAAACAATAAAAATAGGTCAAATTGATAAATACCAATAGATTTCCAATGGAGGGACGAAAATGCTGCAAGAGGGACAAACCGATCTTAATTCACTTTTTGAAAAGTACATGAATAATGAGAGAATATTCAAGAACAAAGATGTATTGAGACATAGTTATACTCCTAAAGAGCTCCCGCACAGACGAGAACAAATAGAGACCCTTGTGCATATTCTAGTTCCGGTTTTAAGGGGAGAAACCCCCTCCAACATCTTTGTATATGGCAAGACGGGAACTGGAAAGACGGTTACTGTGAGGTATGTAACGGAGGATTTGATAAAAATCTCTCAAAAATACAACATACCTGTGGATGTCATTTATCTCAACTGTGAGATAATAGACACTCAGTATAGAGTGCTGGCCAATATAGTCAATTATTTTAGAGAAGAAAGCGGGGTAGAAGTCCCACTTGTTGGGTGGCCCACTGATGAGGTTTATACACAGCTAAAGAAAGTTGTGGATATGAAAGAACGCTTTTTGATAATAGTTCTGGACGAAATAGATAAGCTTGTTAAGAAAAGTGGCGACGATGTCCTTTACAGTCTTACAAGAATAAATACGGAACTTAAAAACGCGAAGGTAAGCATTATAGGAATATCCAATGACCTGCGATTTAAGGAATATCTGGATCCAAGGGTGTTATCAAGTTTAAGTGAGGAAGAGGTAGTGTTCCCACCTTACGATGCCAACCAGCTGAGAGATATCTTGATGCAGAGGGCCCAAGAGGCCTTTTATGACGGAGTTTTAGATGATGCTGTCGTTCCACTTTGTTCAGCTTTGGCTGCCAGAGAGCATGGAGATGCAAGAAGGGCTCTTGATCTCCTCAGAGTCAGTGGAGAGATAGCAGAGAGAGAAATGTCTCCCAAAGTTACAGAAAAACATGTATGGAAGGCCCAGGAGAAAATAGAACAGGATACTATGGAGGAAGTTATAAAAACCCTGCCTCTGCATTCAAAAATCCTTTTGTATGCAATAGTCTTACTTGATGAGAATGGGGAGTTGCCAGCGAATACTGGTGACGTCTATTCCGTTTACAGGGAGCTTTGTGAGTATTTAGATTTAGAGCCCCTAACTCAGAGAAGAATAAGTGATTTGATAAATGAACTTGATATGCTGGGCATAGTAAATGCCAAGGTTGTGAGCAAGGGTCGCTATGGAAGGACAAAAGAAATAAGGCTTAACATCACACCCTATAAAGTTAAAAACATATACCGCTTTGAAGAAACATTGAGGCCATTAATTTCAGTGAGCATGCTCAAGCAGAGGAGGTTGTTTTATGGATGAACTGGTGAGGGGGTTAATATCAAACAATTACCTAATAACTCCCCCAGCATATTTTCTTTTATCGGAGCACTATAATAAGGATTTTGCTCTTCCGGAGCTAATTAAATTTGCAAAAGCAAGAGGAACGTTTGTAATTGATCAAATTATAGCTGAGGAATTTTTAAAATCCAAAGGTATTATCTCTCAACCCAATCATTTAGAAAAGTTCTTATTTGTAGAGAAGAGTGAGAAAGCGGAGGGAACTGTAGAGGGAGCTGAACAAGAGGCCTTAGGAATCTCAGGCATTGTTAGTGAAGTTGAAGCACCAACTGGGATGGTGAAAGAAAGCGTTGAACTACCCTCTGGAACTTCAACCATTTTCGAAGAAACCGAAGTTGTGGAAAAAGCACAGGTTCTGAAGGAGGGTAGAGCAGAAGAAAGTTTGGAAGTACCTGAGGAGGCCCCATCAGAAGTTGAGGAACCTATTGAAGCTCCTCAAGAGGAAATTACAGGGAACTTTGAGAGTGAAAGCAGTGAAGAAGAAAATAGTGGAAATGGGGAAGTGGAAAGGAAAATTATTTTTGAGGAGTATGGGGTTCCTATAGTTGCTGAGGAGGAAGAGATCCCGGAGGAGAAAAAGACTTACTCTGTTTATGCTGATTTTAAAGTTACTCCAAAAGAGGGCTTTAAGTTTATTGCAAAGTCTATGGAGCCGGAGTATAATATCAAATTCGACGTTAGGGATGTTAAGGTTACCCCTCCAAAGGCAAGAAGTAGTACTACTAAAGAAGGGGAGATTATAGTAAAAGTCTACGAGAATTATTTCAAAAGCAGGTTAAAAAAGATGAGAAAGATCCTCCGGGAAAATCCCGAGGTTTCTGGAGTTATTGACATTGGAAAGCTTAGTTATATTAACCCGGAAGGTGATATAACGATAATTGGCCTTGTAAATTCCAAAAGGGAGACTAGGAACGGTTATATGTTTGAGGTGGAAGATAGCAGTGGAATAATGAAGGTGTTTATCGGAAGAGACAGGGAAGATTACAAAAAGGCATTTGAAATAATGCCTGACAGTGTCGTTGCGTTTAGGGGGAGATATTCGAAGAGAGGAATCTTTTTTGCAGATAGAATATACCTTCCAGACGTTCCCATCTATAAAAAAGAAAAGCCACCACTGGAGGAGAAAGTGTACGCCGCTTTGATAAGTGATATTCACGTAGGGAGCGATAAGTTCTGTGAGAAGGCATTTATGAAGTTCATAGAATGGCTCAATGGCCATGTAAATAGTAGAGCCGAGGAGGAAATTGTTAGCAGAATAAAATATCTCATAATAGCTGGCGATGTTGTTGATGGAATCGGTATATATCCAGGCCAATATAATGAACTCAGTATCCCGGATATTTTTGATCAATATGAGGCCCTTGCAAACCTTCTCTCAAATGTCCCCGATCATATAACCATGTTTATTGGTCCTGGAAACCACGATGCTGCAAGAATGGCTTTGCCCCAACCGGAATTTTATAGAGATTATGCTAAACCTCTCTATGGGTTAAAAAATGCCGTTATAATAAGCAATCCTGCTGTAATTGACCTTCATGGTAGAGAATTTTTAATCGTCCATGGCAGGGGAATAGAAGATGTAGTTAGCTATGTTCCCAACATGAGTCACCATCAGCCGGTAAAGCCTATGGTGGAACTTTTAAAGCTTAGACATGTTGCGCCTACTTTTGGAGGGAAAGTACCCATAGCCCCAGAGTCTGAAGATTTGCTTGTAATCGAAAGCGTTCCAGATCTAGTGCAGATGGGTCACGTTCATGTTCTTGATTATCAGATCTATAGGGGTGTTTTTTTAATAAATTCTGGTACATGGCAAGCCCAGACCGAATTCCAAAAAATGGTTAACATAGTTCCTACACCAGCAAAAGTTCCGATTATAGATGTAGAGACTGCTAGATTGAGAATGATAGTTGATTTTACAAAATGGTGTGATGTTTGAGGTGAAATAACATGAAAATTTACAGTGAAGAGATGAAAAAATACTTTGAATTCTTGCGGAGAGAGATTGATAAAGTGTATGAAATAGCTGAAAAGGCTCGTTCTCAGGGGAAAGATCCCACAAAAGAAATCGAGGTTCCTCAAGCAACGGATATGGCTGGAAGAGTTGAGAGTCTTGTAGGCCCCAAAGGCGTCGCTGAAAGAATTAGATCTCTTGTAAAAGAATACGGCAAAGAACTTGCTGCCCTCAAAGTCGTTGATGAGATAATAGAAGGAAAGTTTGGGAAGTTTGAAAACAAAGAACAGCTTGCTGATCAATGTGTTAGAACAGCTTTAGCTATTCTTACAGAGGGTATTGTTTCTGCTCCCTTGGAAGGAATAGCCGACGTTAAAATAAAGAAAAATGAGGATGGCACGAATTACCTATCTGTTTATTACGCAGGCCCTATCAGAAGTAGTGGTGGCACTGCTCAGGCCCTTAGTGTTCTTGTTGGAGATTATGTGAGGAAAAAACTTGGTTTGGATAGGTTTAAACTCACAGAAGAGCACGTAGAAAGATATGTAGAAGAAATCGATCTTTATCACAGGGCGGTTACCAGACTCCAATATCATCCTTCTCCAGATGAGGTTCGTTTAGCTGTTAGAAATATACCAATAGAGATTACAGGAGAAACTACGGACAATGTTGAGGTTAGTCATAGAAATGTTCCGGGGGTGGAGACAAATTACCTGAGAGGCGGAGCAATTTTAGTAATTGCCGAGGGTGTTTTGCAGAAAGCAAACAAACTAGTTAAGTACATTGACAAAATGGGAATAGATGGTTGGGAATGGTTAAAAGAATTTGTTGAGGCCAAGGAGAGAGGTAAGGGTGATGAAAAGGAAGAAAAAGCAGTGGAGGAGACTAAAACTGAAACAGCTATGGAAGAAACAACAAAAATCAAAAAAGGCTTTTATCATGAACTCTATGAAAAGTTTAAGACAAACATATCCCCAAATACAAAGTATACAAAAGAGATTATTGGGGGAAGGCCGTTATTTGCAGAACCCTCCACCAATGGGGGATTTAGACTTCGCTATGGGAGGAGCCGGGTTAGTGGGTTTGCAACATGGTCAATAAATCCTGCAGTTATGATAATGGTGGACGAGTTCTTGGCAGTAGGGACTCAAATGAAAACGGAAAGGCCTGGAAAGGGATGTATTGTTACACCTGCAAGTACAATTGAGGGCCCTATAGTTAAGTTGAAAGATGGGAGCGTTGTAAGGGTTGATGATTATCACAAGGCGCTTGAGCTTAAAGACCAAGTAGAGGAGATATTATACTTGGGGGATGCTTTAATAGCGTTTGGAGATTTCGTTGAGAACAATCAAACGCTTCTGCCGGCCAACTATGTAGAAGAATGGTGGATCCAGGAGCTTGTAGAGACTGTCAATGATGTTTATGAACTTGAATTGAGGCCATTTCAGGAAAATGAGATGGATATTGTGGAAGAAGCTGCTGATTATTTGGATATTGAGCCAGAAACCTTAGCAAAGCTCCTTTATGATCCTCTTGTAACTAAACCCTCTATTGAAGAGGCCCTTCACCTATCACATATACTAAAAATACCTCTTCATCCGTACTATACTTTGTATTGGAATACTCTCACAGTAGAAGAGCTCATAAAACTTCAGAATGCTCTTGTGAATGCCACAATTGAGTGGGGTGAATACAGGGGCTTCAGATATGCAAGGAGACTTGAAATAAGTCTGGAGACATTAGGGGATGCAAAACGTTGTTTGGAACTCCTTGGAGTCGAGCATACTGTAGAAGGAGATACCGTGATTGTAGATTATCCCTGGGCCGCTGCGCTTTTAACCCCCCTAGCTAATCTGGAGAAGAAGATTGAGTTTAAAGAATTCTACACTCCTATTGACCTTATAAACGAGATAAATGAGGTTAAGTTAAGGGATAGGGGAATAAGCTGGATTGGGGCTAGAATGGGAAGGCCCGAAAAGGCAAAAGAAAGAAAAATGAAGCCTCCTGTTCATGTTCTTTTTCCCATTGGTTTGGCCGGAGGTAATTCAAGGGACATCTACAAAGCTGCTCAAGAGGGGAAAACATCTGATGTGGAGATTGCACATTTCAAGTGTACCAGCTGTGGTCATGTGGACATATTCCCGACATGTCCTGAATGTGGAGGGGAAGCAAAACTTCTCTACCACTGTCCCAAGTGTGGTTTTGAATCTATATTAGACACCAGATGTCCGAAATGTGACATCGAAATGAAACCATACAAGAGGAGAAGGATAAGTCCCTCTGAACTCTTGAACAAGGCCATGCAAAATGTTGGGATCTACACTCTTGATAAACTCAAAGGCGTAATGGGTATGAGCTCTGCCCATAAGATAGCAGAACCCCTCGAAAAGGGAATATTAAGAGCGAGGAACGATGTTTACGTCTTCAAAGATGGCACCATAAGGTTTGATGCAACAGATGCTCCAATAACTCACTTCAAACCCAAAGAGATAGGGGTTAGTATAGAGAAACTTAAGGAACTGGGATACACTCACGACTTCGAAGGAAAGCCGCTTGTAAGTGAAGACCAAATTCTTGAGCTCAAAGTTCAGGATATAATACTCTCAAAGGAGGCCGGTAGGTATCTTGTTAAAGTAGCAAAGTTTGTAGATGACCTCCTTGAGAAAGTTTATGGACTACCGAGGTTCTATAACGTTGAGAAAATAGAGGATCTTATTGGTCATTTGGTTATAGGTTTGGCCCCTCACACTTCAGCTGGAATTATTGGGAGAATTATTGGCTTTGTTGATGCTCTTGTGGGGTATGCCCACCCATATTATCATGCAGCGAAGAGGAGAAACTGTGATGGCGACGAAGACGCTATAATGCTCCTCTTAGATGCCCTACTCAACTTCTCGCGCTACTATCTCCCAGAAAAGCGTGGAGGGAAAATGGACGCTCCTTTGGTAGTTACCACCCGTTTAGATCCAAGGGAAGTTGACAGTGAAGTCCATAATATGGATGTAGTTAGATACTACCCCTTAGAGTTTTATAGGGCAACCTATGAGCTTAAGTCACCAAAGGAAGTCGTTGGAATCATTGAGAGAGTAGAGGATCGCTTAGGAAAGCCGGAGATGTATGAGGGGTTGAAGTTTACCCATGATACTGATGACATAGCACTCGGCCCGAAAATGAGCCTCTACAAGCAGTTGGGAGATATGGTGGATAAGGTTAGCCGACAACTGGGCTTAGCTGAGAGAATAAGGGCCGTGAATGAACATCACGTTGCAGAGACCATAATAAATTCACACATAGTCCCCGATCTAAGAGGAAACCTGAGAAGTTTTACAAGACAGGAGTTTAGATGTGTGAAATGCAACACCAAATATAGAAGGCCCCCATTAAGGGGTAAATGCACAAAGTGTGGCGGGAAAATCGTGTTAACAGTTTCAAAAGGGGCCATTGAAAAGTATCTGCCCACAGCAAAAATGCTTGTAGCTAAATACAATGTAATTGACTATACAAGGCAGAGGATATGTGTTACCGAGAAAGATATCAAAAGCCTCTTTCAGAACGTTTTCCCAGAAACCCAGAGAACTCTCCTTGCCCTAAACCACAGGGACATATGTGAGAGGATGATAGCGGAAAGGACTGGAAGGACACTGAAAGGCAATGGGTATCTTGATGAACTTAAAGAAAATGGTAAATGGAAAAAGACCGAGAAAAAACAGTCATCAGTAAAAGAACGGCAGGTTAAGAGGAAAAAAGGTGAAAAAGAAGAAATTCAAAAGTCCAAAAAGAAGAAACAGCCTAAAAAAGTTATTAACTTGGAGGACTTTTTCTCATAATCCTCAAATGTTTCTTCACATAAACAAAAAAGATAAATAGTTAAATCACCCTATCTTTTTTGATAGTGATGAAATTAGTGCCAAGTGTTGCATACCTTAGAATCCAGAAGCAGTTTTATGTGGGGTACTCTATGGCCCTGGCGGGCTGGGTAGGTGAGCATCTGATTATTCGTAAGTCTATTCCAAAGCCTTCTTTCATTGAAAGGGCAATGAGGAAACTTGGATTCTCTCGTGTTGGGGAGGAAATTGGTGATAACTATACCTACTTCTTTAAGAAAAACGATGTGGGAATTTCAGCGTATTTTGAACCAGTAAATGACTTACTTTTTATTCAGGTTTATCCATTTAAGAAGAGGATTGGCTCTGGAGTGGGCATAAGATCACAATACCTTGAGTTTTATGATCAATTCGTTGTTTCTATTGAACCGGCCCAGAAATTACCTCCGGGAATTAGAAGCATAGGGGTGAACCCACTGATACTTGAAGACTACTATCCAATCTCCACCCCTTACTGGGGAATGGTTCATGAAGACTGGGAGAATGATCTAAAAATACTGGTTATGCGAGATGAGATATTTGGAGACCTTGAGAGGAACGAATACCGCTGTCCGGTTTGTTTCTCTGAGTTGAGTGTTGAAGACGGTTACTTAAAGTGTCATACCTGTGGATTTGTGTATACCGGTGAGAGCGACTTTGATAGGGTATTATCGAGGGTTTCCGTTGGAGCATGGGAAGAGGAGATTATCTTTTAGCCTTTTTGTTCTTAGCCATTTCTGTCAGATGCTCTTATAATTGATCTTGAAGCTGTTATGGATAGAAACTCTTTCAATTTTTTGTTTATTCAATACTTTTCTTTTGAAGGCCCTGCTCTTCGGAGCGATGAGGGGATGACCCAATTCCAAATGGGATAAAATTTATAAATACCTCACTTGACTTAACATCGGGCGCAGCCCCGTGGTGTAGCGGCCAAGCATACGGGACTTTGGATCCCGTGACCGGGGTTCGAATCCCCGCGGGGCTACCAAATCCCCGGGCTCCAGACCAGATTCTTTCATTATAAAAAACTTAGAGTTTATTAATAACTTTCTCCAATTCCTTTATGGTGATGGCAATGATAAGGCTGATCTCTTTTGATGTCTGGAACACCCTTCTAGACATAAACGTCATGATCGAAAATTTAGTAAAGGCTCTCTCAGAACTTTTAGAGGTTTCTGAGAAAGATATTATGGAAAGAATCCTCAAAACAAGGGAAGAAATAAAAAAGATAAGAAAATCTCGCAGTGGAGACCCAGAAAAAGCCTTGGAAGAAAGTCAGGAGCTTCTCGCAAGAGTTTTGGGGGTTGACATTGAGATAGTGAAAAGAGCAACGGCAAAAGCCACTTTAAGTGTTGACGAGAGGATAGTACTTCCGGAGGTTAAAGAAACCCTAAAAAAGTTGCACGGAAACTATATAATCACAACAACCGGCAACGTGATGTTCTGGTCCTCATCTTACACGAGACTCATCTTGGAGAAATTTGGATTAGCGGATTATATAACCAAACAGTTCTACTCCGATGAGACCAAAGCCTACAAACCAATGAAAGAAGCTTTTCTAGCTCCGCTGAAATACTTCAACGTTTCCCCAGAGGAAGCAATCCATATTGGTGACACAAAAGCGGAGGACTTTGAGGGAGCACTGAATACCGGAATGTACGCATGCTGGATAAATCCAGAAACAGAAAAAGTTGAACAGATACACGAAAAGGGCTTTGTTGTCAAAAACACAAAAGACTTGCTGGAAGTCCTCCACCGCCTTTGATTTTAAATTTTAAAGAAAAAAGGAGATCAGAGTTTGATTCCACCCATAACTAGGGCCATTGCTGCCTTTTGGGCGTGTAACCTGTTCTCAGCCTCATCAAAGACAACGCTGTTTGGTGAATCTACAACATCATCGGTGACCTCTTCGCCCCTGTGGGCTGGGAGGCAGTGCATGAAGATGTAATCTTTCTTTGCGTGTTTTACGAGGTCTTTGTTCACCTGGAATGGCATGAAGATTTTTCTTCTCTCTTCGGCCTCGGCCTCTTGGCCCATTGAGGCCCAAACGTCGGTGTAAATAACGTCAGCATCTTTTACAGCCTGTACTGGATCATGGAGAAGTTCAAAGCTTCCACCACTCTCTGCCGCGTTCTTTTCGGCCCATTTTATTACTTTAGCATCAGGTTCGTAGCCCTCAGGGGTAGCAACAACAACGTTTGCCCCGAGCTTTGTTCCGGCGATCATTAAGGAGTGACATACGTTGTTTCCATCACCGACATAGACAACTTTAATACCTTCAATCCTGCCTTTCTTCTCTTTTATAGTCATGTAGTCAGCCAAAGCCTGACATGGGTGTGAAAAGTCGCTAAGGCCATTTATAACTGGAACACTTCCATATTTTGCCAGATCAACGACGTCTTGGTGGTCAAAAACTCTGGCCATTATACCGTCTACATACCTGCTGAGGACCCTTGCTGTATCTGCTATTGTTTCTCCTCTCCTCAATTGGAGGTCTTGGGCATTTAGATATAATCCATATCCACCCAGCTGGTAAATTCCAACCTCAAAGCTTATTCTTGTTCTCGTTGATGGCTTTTGGAAAATCATGGCAAGGGTTTTACCTTCAAGAACGCGGTGTGGCTTCCCGATCTTGTTCCAGATTTTCATCATTTCAGCTGTTTTAAGAATTGTTTCAAGCTCCTCTCTAGTAAAGTCTTGAAGGCATAAAATATCTCTTCCAGCTAGACTAACTACCATGTTCATCACCGTCTAAAGCTCCACATTGCCGTTAATAACTATTTCGTCGTTGAAAAATAACTTATAACGAAAATTTTCGAAAAATTCCTGAGGATTAATGGATAAACGTAAATCCCCACAAATCAATATCTTGCTGAAGTTTTCAACAATGCTAATAAGGAAAGCACTCCTTTTATTCTCGGTGGATATAATGAAGGACATAAAAGTCAAGCTCATAAATTACACCCCAAGGCCGCTAGAAACCATAACTTGGGCAGCTTTGATAAGTTATTGGGACGAGTGGAAAAGTGAGGCCTTTGAGCGGATCACCGAGAGGGACGTCGAGATGCACATGCCAAAGGTCCTCAGCTATGGCCACGAGTCAATCCTTGAGCACGCTGTTCTGACTTTTGCGATAGAGGGAATCTCCAGAGTGGCATGCTACGATGATAAAACCGAGGTCTTAACTCGGGAAGGATGGAAGAAGATTAAAGATGTAACACTCGATGACGAGGTTGCATGCTTGGATGATGAAGGGTATTTGAGATGGCATAAGCCACAAGCAAAAATCGAACAGGAGTACGAGGGATATCTCCTCCACTTCGAGTCATCATCTATCGACCTCTTAGTCACTCCGGAACATAGAATGTGGGTTTTTGATTATGATAAGCGTTCAGAAAAAACAAGAAAATGGAAGTTCATAATGGCAAAAAACCTAACAAACGCCAGATATAAGTTCAAGAAAAACGCAAAGTGGGACACACCCGATGTTGAAGTCACGATTCCTCCCCATCCCAGGTATTACAGAAAATTCCCTGCGATTCATTTAAACGCCGAGAGAACAGGCGACCTCTTCGAGCTTTTGGGTCTTTGGATTACGGATGGAAGCTACTGTGGGGGCAGGAAATGTATAGTCATAACCCAAAACAAACCGAAAGTGAGGGAAAGGACAAAGGAACTATGCAACAGGTTGGGTTTTCACTGCAAGGAATACCACGTTAAATCCAGAGGTGAGCATGTAATAAAGATAGGAAACCTCCAGCACGTTAGGTTCGTTGAAAGTTTATTTGGAGCGGGAGCAAAAACCGGGAGAGAATTCGTTCCAGAACTCATAAAGAATGCCAGCTCAAAGCAGATAAGGAGATTTCTGGATGGGGTCGCCGCCGGAGACGGAAGCGAATACAAAGGCCACATTCAGATATACACGTCCTCCAAGAGATTCGCAGATGACCTTCAAGAACTGTTTATGAAAGTTGGACTTTCCGCTAACATCCGAGTCTATCCGCCAAGACCGAGAAAATCGATAGGTGGAAATAAAGTCTCGAATACAACGAAAACCATTTATATTGTATCTGTCCACGGTGAAAAACGTTCGGAGCACCTTTTAGGCAGACGGTCTGCAAAGAAATTCGGGGAGCCTGTTTATTACAAGGGGAAAGTTTATTCTCTCGTTGTTCCCTATCACAGAATATACGTGCGTAGAAATGGAAAGGTAGTCTGGTCTGGGAACTCGCACCAACTTGTTCGTCATAGAATAGCGAGCTACACACAGCAAAGCCAGAGATACATCAAACTCAATCCCGAGGATGTTGAGGAGACCTTCGTAATCCCCAAGAGCGTCAAAGAAAAGCCTGAGCTCCACGAAAAGTGGAAAGAGCTCATGAGAAAGGCAATTGAGCTTTACGAAGAGAGCTATGCCAAAGGTATACACCAGGAAGATGCACGCTTCATTCTACCACAGGCCGTGAGAACCAAAATAGTTGTAACAATGAACCTAAGAGAGCTCAAGCACTTTCTTGGATTTAGAGCGTGTGCAAGGGCACAATGGGAAATTAACCACATCGCTTGGAAGATGCTTGAGGAGATAGCAAAAATTGATGAATTAAAACCCATCATAGAATGGGCAAAGGTTGGGCCGAGATGCATAGCCTTAGGTTACTGCCCGGAAAAGGAGCTTATGCCACCGGGATGTTTAAAGATGACAAAGGAGAAGTGGAAAAAGTTAATGGAAGTGTGAATCCCATTTCATAAAATTTTTAAAAGTGGTCCTTAAAATAAGAAAAATATTTGTATAACTGCCCTCTTAGAGTCGCATTAATGCCCTGTTAAAACCTCTATTGGTGTATTCTCAACTTTGAAGCATTTTTGTAACCACAAATAGCCAAAAAAGCTCTGAAAAGACTTTTATATATAACATTAGTGAAATTTTCTTGATGCATCCTCTACATAGTACAATAAGGGAGGTTTGAAATATGGGTGACTTTGGCATATTGTCCCTTTTGCCGCCCCTTGTAGCTATCGGGCTGGCAATATTGACAAAAAGAGTTCTTTTTGCGTTGTTCTTTGGAGTTTGGGTTGGTGGGCTGTTGGTTGCAGGAGGAGATCCAGTAGGTGCAACTACACAAACTCTGAAGTGGATTGTCTTCAACATAGCTTCTGCTTGGGAGGAAAACGGACAAATTGTTACGGACCTCTGGAACACAAGGATATTGCTCTTTGATGCCCTGATCGGTGCTGGTGTAGCATTGATTTATAAAGCAGGCGGAATGAATGCCATAGCAAAGGCCGTCACAAGGAAAATTAGAACCAGTAAAGCTGCTTCCCTTATGGCAGCAATTTTTGGAACCCTAATCTTCTTTGATGATTATACAAACACCATTATCGTTGGAAACACTATGAGGCCAATAACTGATAGAGCAAGGGTTTCAAGGGAGTTTTTGGCTTATGCCGATGATTCCACAGCTGCACCTGTGGCAGTTCTTGCGGTTGTTTCAACTTGGATAGGTTATGAGCTTGGACTTCTAAAGGACGCAATAGCTAGTGTTGGGGAAACCATAAGTGCCTATTCGGCATGGTTTGCAAGCTGGCCATATAGATTTTACCCGATACTGGCAATAATTTTAGTTTATCTCGTAGCTATTACGCACAAGCACTATGGCCCAATGCTCAAGGCTGAATACAGGGCAAGAAAAGAGGGGAAGGTAATAAGAGACGGAGCACAGCCAATGATGACAACTGAAGTTGACGTTGGAATGCCAATTGAAGGAAAGGAAAGCGTTTGGGTGTTTATACTCCCTGTGTTAACGTTGATAGGCTTAACATTCCTTGGACTGTGGATCACTGGTGGAGGAAGCGCAACTTATGCAGAGGGAGGCTTCCAAGAGGTTCTCTCAAATGCTGACTCAACATGGGCTCTTGTATGGGGTTCATTTGGAATGGTCGTCGTTGCAATGGCACTCGTTATTGGAATGAAGATAATGAGGCTTAAAGAAGTCGAGGAAACAGTGGTTGCAGGCATGAAGCAGATGCACTTTGCAATGATGATCCTCATCCTCGCATGGAGCATCAAGAGTGCCTGTGATGCTGTTGGAACAGCAAATTACGTAGTGAGAGTTGCATCAAACGTTCTCTCTCCAGGATTAGTTCCATTAGTTGTGTTCATTGTAGCAGCGTTTATATCATTCACCACAGGAACTTCTTGGGGAACATTCGCCATAATGATGCCAATTGCAGTACCCTTGGCCTATCAACTGAGCGGAAGTTTTGGGCCAGTAGTTTATGCGAGCATTGCATCAGTTTTTGCCGGCGGTGTCTTTGGAGACCACTGCTCTCCAATAAGCGATACCACGATTATGAGTTCAATGTTCTCAGGCTGTGACCACATTGACCACGTGAGCACTCAAATACCATATGCATTAACAGCAGCAGGAGCAGGCGCTTTAATGCTGGTGCTATTCGCTTTAGGTTTCACAAATGGATGGATATTGCTGGTAATAGCAGTGTTACTCTTAATAGGCGCTCACTACGTCTTGAGTGAATGGTATGGGAAAAAAGTCGGTATCCCCCATGGTAGAGTGCCAGTATACATCGTAGAAGAGGAATTCAAAGGAAAAGGCGGAGCGATACCAGCAGGGGCTGTTCTTGGTGAGGAATGAGCTATTTCTATTTCTATTTTTTATAAAAAAAGATTCAGGAGAACAGCTATTCCTTTAAGATCTCCTGCAGTGCTTTTTTTAACTCTTCATATGCTTCCTCAAGTGATTCTGGGATAACCTTAGTATCGGCTATCACAGGCATAAAGTTTGTATCTCCGTTCCATCTTGGTACAATATGAAGATGAACGTGATCCTTTACACCGGCCCCGGCTACACAGCCAATATTAACCCCCATATTAAAACCCTGTGGTTTCATAGCTCTTTTTAGGGCCTTTATCGTGAGCTGGGAAAGTTTCATAATATCAAGAAGTTCCTCATCGGTGAGTTCTTCCCATTCTCCTACATGTCTGTAAGGAGCAATCATAACATGACCAGGGTTGTAGGGGTAGTTGTTCATGATAACAAATGCGTGCTTGCCCCTGTAAAGTATTAACCTCTCTTCATCACGGTTTTCTTTTGGGAAATCACAAAATATACAGCCGTTGTGTTTTGGGGATCTTATGTATTTGATGCGCCATGGTGCCCATATGTGATTCATGTCTTCACCTCAATTGGGAAAAAACTTGGAGATTAAAAAGGTTTCTCATAAAGTTTTTAATTCTCTTTTAGTATTCACTCCAGGTGATAGATCGTGAAAAGAAAGGGAATTCTTATTATTCTCGACGGACTTGGAGACAGGCCCATAGAGGAACTTGGTGGAAAAACAGCTCTTGAGTATGCAAACACTCCAAACATGGATAAACTTGCGAAGATGGGGATTTTGGGACAGCAAGATCCTATAGTTCCTGGAAAACCTGCTGGAAGTGATACCGCTCATTTGGCCATATTTGGGTATGATCCATATCAAACCTATAGGGGAAGGGGATTTTTCGAGGCCTTGGGTGTAGGTTTAGATCTTGATGAGGATGATTTGGCCTTTAGAGTTAATTTCGCCACAATTGAAAACGGAATAATAACCGATAGAAGAGCAGGAAGAATAAGTACTGAAGAGGCCCATGAACTTGCAAAAGCGATCCAGGAGAATGTAAAGCTACCGGTGGAGTTCATTTTTGTAGGTGCAACAGGCCATAGAGCCGTTCTTGTCCTTAAAGGAATGGCCAGCGGATACAAAGTTGGAGAGAACGATCCCCACGTAGAAGGAAAGCCACCCCATGAATTTGAGTATGGAGATGAGGAGAGTAAAAAAGTTGTAGAAATCCTTGAAGAATTTGTAGAAAAAGCACATAAAGTGCTTGAGCACCATCAAATAAATGAGAAGAGAAAAAAAGAAGGAAAACCTGTTGCAAATTATCTCTTAATCAGAGGAGCCGGAACATATCCAAATATACCAATGAAGTTTACAAAGCAATGGAAAGTTAAAGCAGCTGCCGTAGTTGCCACGGCTCTTGTCAAAGGCGTTGCAAGGGCAATAGGCTTTGATGTTTACACACCAGAGGGAGCAACCGGCGAGTACAATACCGATGCCATGGCCAAAGCAAAAGCAGTGGTAGAGCTCTTAAAAGATTATGACTTTATCTTTCTCCATTTTAAGCCAACCGATGCCGCTGGCCATGACAACAATCCAAAGAAAAAGGTGGAGATGATAGAGAGAGCGGATGAAATGATTGGTTATATAGTTGAGAGCATCGACCTTGAAAATACTGTAATAGCAATTACCGGAGACCATTCAACGCCGTGTGAAGTCAAGAACCACAGTGGCGATCCAGTTCCTCTGTTAATTGTCGGTGGAGGAGTTAGAGCGGATTACACAGAAAGCTTTGGTGAAAGGGAATGCATGCGGGGCGGGATAGGTAGAGTTAGAGGAAAATACATAGTGCCAATAATAATGGATTTAATGGGAAGGACAGAGAAGTTTGGAGCTTAATTCTTTTTTCATTTCTTATGTAAAGGCTCGCTAAGTTCTATTGTTTCAAACGAATCATCTCGGAGGCATATTCTCCGACTTATCTAGAAATTCCCTGATAATTTCATACTCCATAAGCATCTGATCACTTGGATCCCTAATTCCCCTACGCACATACCACGCTGGATGCCTTAGATACGTGGACTCAACACCCAGCTTTTTTAGAGCCTTATATGCGGTCCGCCCAATAGCAAAAATCCCCTTTGGTTGTACTATTTTAAGTTCTTTCTCTAAGAGAGATAGTTCTTTCTTACTAAGACCTTTAAACTTATTTTCAGGGGGATTACATTTCACAACGTTCGTTATGTAGACAAAATCTGGATTCACCCCAAGAGAAAAAAGCACCTTTCGAAGAAGCATCCCCGAAGCATCTCTATAAAAGCATATTCCCGTTAAACCACACCCCTTTCTACCCGGGGCTTCACCCACTAGAACTACCTTAGAGCCTACCCACCCATTTGCAAAGGGCAATCCTTTAAAGGCCTTAATTTTAATTTGATATTCATAGTACTCCTCGTAGCAGAATTTTGTAGGGTTCTTAAGGAATTCATTGTAAAGCTTTACGAGTTGGAGAGCCCTGTGCTCATCTTCTTCATTTTTTACTAAAAACCTTTCATTGGGGTTGTAAATGGTTTTAGCATAGACACCATAGGTGTCTTCGTCTAATGCCAAAAGGTCTCTCCAGTGTCGCAAGATAAGAGGCATGACTTTGAAGTTTTTGGGATTTATGTAAACCTCTCCAATCTTTCTTAAAGAACCAAACCTAAGCAGCATAATCGATAAAAGGATTAACGAGTTTATAATTTTGGTGGTATTATGGAGGTCAAAAAGTGTCCTTTTTGTGGAGGAACAATGGTAAAGGGAAAAAGCCCTCAAGAAGGTTATGCTCTATACTTCTGGAAGGCTCCATGGAAGAAGGGATTCAAAGGAGCAATTAGCGGAACCATAAAAGCCTATCCCTGGCTCTGTGTTGACTGTGGTGCGGTAATCCCCTATATAGAGGAACAAGACCTTCAAAAGGTAAAAGAAGAATACGAAGAACTGAAACTAATGGGAGAACTTTAATTTCTTCCAAATCTCGCTTCCCACCGAAGGAATAGAAAGAGGATTATAAAGACAATCGTGATGTAGTAGCTAACTGTGAATGGTACAACGCCAACAAGGCCCAAAATATATAGAAAAGCCAGTACTATAACAACTGGAAGCAATAATCTATAAAATCTCTTTCTTTCCATATTCCCACCGAGTGTGTGATAATTGCGCCAATTTTTAAAACGTTCCGGAGAAATTAAAAAATAAATGACAAAACTAGCTGGAAGTGGCTTCACAGACCAATGGCTGAGCTTCAATATTAAATGCATCTGGGTGTAAAAATCTTGCAATTTCTTCCAATCCCTCTACTACTCTTGGGCTTTGTCTTGCAACAATGTCATCACTGCTTAGGGTGTAAACTCTTCCATTTTTCACTGCATCTGTGTTGGCGAGAGGGCTGCCACATAGTTCATTTGCTGTTATACCTGCACTTGGAGGGAGTATTATTATCTCGGGATTTCTTGCAATGACTTCCTCAACACTAACTTGGGGCCATCCTTGAGTATCAGCAAATATATTCTCTCCTCCACCAAGAGTTATAAGCTCACCAATGAATGTTCCATTACCTGCGGTTATTAGTGGGTTCCACCATACGATGTATAATACTCTGGGCTTCTCTTTGTTCTTCACTTTTTCCTGAATGTTGTTTATCTTTTCTTCCATCTCCATTATTGCTTTTTGGGCCTGATCCTCTTTGTTAGTAACATTTCCCAAGAGTTCAACTGCTTCATAGATCTCTTCTACACTCTGGGGCTCTACTATAAGAACAGGGGCTATCTTCTCCAGCTGATCTATATACTTTAGATGATATTTGAGTCCAATTATAAGATCTGGCTTTAGAGAGGCAATTATTTCAATGTTCGGCTCCATATCTCCTACAATTATCCTTCCTTCATGTACATTATTTGGATAGTTGTCCCATTTTGTTATTCCGACAACTTTATCAAGTGCTTCGATGAAATAAAGTGTTTCAGTAATGCTTGGGGCGAGGGAAACAATATGCATTGGTTCACTTTCTATACTTACTTCTCTGCCTGCAAAGTCTTTCACTGTGAGTGGGTATCTTTCAACGTAAGTGTTTGTTTGCTCTTCTTTTAAAGTGGAATTCCCTTCGAGTTGGGTTGTAGTTGGAGATTGACCTACACATCCAGCAATGATCACAACTGCAAGCAAGAATGCTATGGTTCCTAACCTCTTCATGATTTTCACCTGGATATTTTGTCCAACAATAATTGTGATGGAAGTATATAAATTTATTGGATATTTTGTCCAGCAAACTCCTTACCACTATGAATGTCGAGGCTTTCAAAAAACAAAGTAAGAGTCGTCATGTGTCTTAGCTTCTTTAGAATACGGTGGAACACCTTAATTGTAGAAAGAAGACCTACAAAAACTTGTAGAACAAAGCTAAGTATGAAAAAGAAATACTAAAGGCTTCAGAGTGTTGATAGCACTTTGGTTGTAATATCATTTCCTTCTTTGTCATAGATTCTGTAGTAGCACTTGCATGGGAACTTCATGCTTGCTCTTTTCATTGCAGCGAGAGCAAATTTGAGGTGCTGTTTGTTAACTCTGACTGTGAGGATTTTTTGGTCTTTCTTAAGTCTTGCTGCAAGCCCAATTGGCTTTCCAAATGGCCTTCTCATACCATTTCCATAACGGTCGGCCTTCCTTCCGGTAGCCATTGGGTTTTCTCTAAGTACCTGGAATGGGTAAACTCTAATCTTATAGTGGAAGTTGCTTCTACCAACGTTTTTGCTAAGGTATCTGTTGAGCTGTGTTCTTGCAGCTTCAAGGGCGTTCTGTCTAATTTGGACTGGTTCAGCTGTATGAAGGCTAACCTCAAACTCAAAATCTCCTGCGGGGTTTCCCATATCGAATATGGTAATCCTCGGCCCAGGAGCACCTCTAATGTATTCCCTTCTAGTGTAAGCGGGCTTGTCAACGTATCTGTCAATCTTAGCTGGTCTCAAAGCCATGCATCTCACCTCCCAAATGAGCGTAATCTAAAGGTAAGCACTTTTCTCAGCTTATAAAAGTTTTGGATTCTTGACTTGAAAGCTTTTTTGGTGATGAACATATAAAGGTTTTTATAATCAATGAGACATCATTCAATTGGGTGATACTATGCAATTTGAGGAGGCTTATAAAGAAGTGTACGAAATAGTGAGGCCAAAGTATAAACTCTTTACAGCCGGGCCCGTTGCTTGTTTCCCAGAAGTTCTTGAGATAATGAAAGTCCAAATGTTCAGTCACAGGGCGAAGGAATACAAACAAATGCATGTTGATACAGTTGAAAGACTCAAAAAGTTCCTTGAAGTCGAAAAAGGAGAGGTTCTCTTGTTCCCAAGCTCTGGAACGGGGGTTATGGAAGCAAGTATAAGGAATGGTATTTCTAAAGGTGGAAAAGTTCTTGTAACAATAATTGGAGCATTTGGAAAGAGGTACAAACAGGTTGTTGAAACTAACGGAAGAAAAGCTGTAACCTTGGAGTACGAACCTGGAAAAGCTGCAAAACCGGAGGATCTCGATGAAGCATTAAAGAAAAACCCTGATGTTGAGGCCGTAACAATAACCTACAATGAAACCTCTACTGGTGTTTTAAACCCCCTTTCTGAACTGGCCAAAGTGGCTAAAGAACATGATAAGCTTGTTTTTGTTGATGCTGTGAGCGCGATGGGTGGGGCAGATATAAAGTTCACCAAGTGGGGAATTGATGTTGTCTTTGGAAGCTCTCAAAAGGCCTTTGGTGTTCCACCGGGATTGGCTATCGGTGCCTTTAGTGAGGAGTTCATTGAGATAGCTCACAAGGCTGAAGAAAAAGGCTGGTATTTTGACGTGCCTAGGTACATCAAAGTGCAAAACGAAAAGCAAGGACCGCCTTCAACTCCTGCAATGCCTCAGGAATTTGGGTTAAACGTTGTTCTAAGGATCATTGAGAAAATGGGTGGAAAAGAAAAGTGGCTTGGTATGTACAAAAAGAGGAGTGAAATGATAAGAAACGGAGTCAGGGAAATTGGACTTGATGCCCTTGCAGAGCCCGGGTATGAAAGCCCAACTATCACAGCTGTGCTTACTCCAGAGGGCATCAGGGGAGAGCAGGTCTACAATGCAATGCGTGAAAGAGGATTTGAGCTTGCCAAGGGTTATGGTGAAGGAATAAAGGAGAAAACCTTCAGAATTGGAAATATGGGTTACGTGACATTTGAGGATATACAGGAGATGCTCCAAAATCTGAAAGAAGTGATAGAAGAATTAAAGGCAAAGGCCTAAGCTACCTCCTCCAGCTCTATTTTTCCATCTTTTTCTACTACTCTATAAATTGCATTTACTTTTCTTAAGTTGGTTTTTATGTCTCTATAAAGCTCGATAACTAGTTCGAACCTTGCAAGGGTATTGTCGTCGATTCTAAGCCAGTGCTTTATTTCTTCAATTAAATCTCTTGAGATGACAAGTGAGGAGATTATGAATGGATAATCATCAATAATCTTGTCCAAGAGATAGGGAATATTAATCGTATGGAGAGTGTCTATAACAACGTAATCTGGGTTAACTTTCTTGATTTCCTCTATAACTTCTTTGGTCCTGTGTCTAGTGCTTTTCTCATTGAATTCAGTGTTTATAACATAGATATTCTTTTTAAAAGGTTTAAACTCCCCATAGGCAGTAACAACAGCTATTTTCCATTCTTCGGGAATTAGATGTATCATTGCTTCAATGAGTTTTGTTTTACCAGCCCTACTTGTTCCAACGACGAGAATGTCTTCTTTCTTCAATATAGACTCTTTAATTACCTCTAGCTGGTGTTTGCTCATCGTTTCGTATCTCAAAAGATCTTCCGGTGTGAAAATGTAGACACCCATTTCTATGTCACCAAAATATATTTGAGTCTTGAGGTTATTAACTATATGGTAATGTCAGTTTCATGGATGGGGGGAGTGAGGTGAATGTACGAAAGCTCCTTCTTGGAATTATTCTCATTCTCATTTTTAATGGGATATTCTTCTCAAGAGCCCTTATCCTTGAAACAAGAATTGAAGATGTACCGAAGCTTACAGAGCTCGATTTTAAAGGATGTCCAGTAAATGTTGAGGTTAAAGAAGCAAGGTACAGAATAAACAACTATGTCAATTTTACCATAAACGGAAAAACGTACACCCTTAAAGGATTTTTTGGCAAATACTTCTGCTTTCCCGAGGGGATTTTCTTAATAGCCGGGTATCCAGGCGATCCCCACGCACCCAGCACTGAAATGCTCTTTCTTGACTATTCCTTTAATAAAAAATGGGAAAGATATCTTGCAAGAGGAGTATGGTTTGAGTCATATCAAGAAGGAAAAATAATACTTGCAGACAGCTGTGTATATTGGATTGAAGCAAAAACTGGGAAGTTCAAATACTTTTGCCCAAAAACTGGTTTAATAACTGATGTTGAAGATAGAACTGATTCGAGCTATGTTGCAACTAGTGAAGGATACATTTACCTATTAGAAGATCACGAGCTTAAAAAAGGCATTAGAGCTGCAAAACCCTGGAAAGGAGAAAATTTAAGAATGCTCATTGATATTGGAGTAGGAACAAAATATGTTGCAGTAGTCTATTCCTTTGTAAATCCTCCTGGAGATGAAAAAAGAGGGTTATGTGTTTATACCAAAAATCTAGTAAAACTCGCATGCAAAAGACTTGACTATACTCCAGAAGAGGTGATCGTAGTCAACAACACAATATTTGTGAAGGATTTTTATACAGATCAAATTAGAGCTTACCGAGTATACTCCTTGCTTTGATCACTCATTGATTGATAATTCCATGGAAGGGTGGATATAAAGTTGTGACTAAAACCCATAGAATACTCAGAGATAACTCTTCCATATTGGAAGAAGAGAGCGTTAAAAGATGAAGATTGGTTTGAGATTAATAATCAATAACCTTGCCACGCTATTAGACGAAATTCTAACTGAGAAATACAATTAGTTAATTTTTTAAACCCTATTTTTTATTCCTCCATGAGCTCATGAGGCTCTCTTAAAAAATGCGGGTTTCCCGCTTGAGAGAGCCGAGGTTTAGAGAAAGCTTTAAAAACCCACTTAGGTGAATAGAGTTAGGTATAACTTTGGAGGTGTGTTAAGATGGCAAAGGAGAAGCCACACGTTAATATAGTGTTTATCGGACACGTAGACCACGGAAAGAGTACAACAATCGGTAGATTGCTCTTTGATACAGCCAACATTCCCGAGCAAATCATCAAGAAGTTCGAGGAAATGGGTGAAAAGGGTAAGTCATTCAAGTTCGCTTGGGTTATGGACAGACTTAAGGAAGAGAGAGAAAGAGGTATTACCATTGACGTTGCCCATACAAAGTTTGAGACTCCTCATAGGTACATCACCATTATCGACGCTCCAGGACACAGAGACTTCGTTAAAAACATGATTACTGGTGCAAGCCAAGCTGACGCTGCCGTTCTTATAGTTGCGGCTACAGACGGTGTCATGCCACAGACCAAGGAGCACGCTTTCCTTGCAAGAACCCTTGGTATTAACCACATTATAGTCGGTGTAAACAAGATGGACGCAGTCAAGTACGACGAGAAGAGATTCAAGGAAGTCGCAACCCAGGTTACAAAGCTCTTACAAATGCTCGGTTATAAGAACTTCCCAGTCATCCCAATCAGCGCTTGGGAAGGCGACAACGTAGTCAAGAAGAGCGACAACATGTCATGGTACAACGGCCCCACACTCATAGAAGCTCTTGACAAAATTCCAGAGCCAGAGAAGCCAACTGACAAGCCACTTAGAATCCCAATCCAAGACGTTTACTCAATTAAGGGTGTCGGTACAGTCCCAGTTGGTAGAGTTGAAACAGGAGTACTTAAGGTCGGCGACGTAATTATCTTTGAGCCTGCATCAACAATCTTCCACAAGGCAATACAAGGTGAAGTTAAGAGCATTGAGATGCACCACGAGTCAATGCCCGAGGCCCTTCCAGGTGACAACATTGGTTTCAACGTTAGAGGTGTCGGTAAGAACGACATAAAGAGAGGTGACGTTGCTGGTCACACAACCAACCCACCCACAGTTATCAGACCAAAAGACACATTCAAGGCTCAAATTATCGTTCTCAACCACCCAACAGCTATCACAATTGGTTACACTCCAGTTCTCCACGCTCACACAACCCAGGTTGCAGTTAGATTCGAGCAACTCTTAGCAAAACTCGATCCAAGAACAGGCAACATAGTTGAGGAGAACCCACAATTCATCAAGACTGGTGACTCAGCTATTGTGGTCCTCAGACCAACCAAGCCAATGGTCATTGAGCCAGTTAAAGAACTACCACAGCTAGGTAGATTCGCTATCAGAGACATGGGCCAAACAGTTGCAGCTGGTATGGTCATATCCATCCAGAAGGGCGAGTGAAGCCCTTCTCTAGCCTTTTCCTTTAAAATTATTGATTTTGTCATTAGATCTTATAGAGGTGACAAAAATGCAAAAGGCAAGAATTAAACTGGCGAGCACGGACATAAGTGCTCTTAATGATGTTACAGATCAAATCAAGCAAATTGCAGAGAGAACTGGTGTTAGAATGAGTGGCCCCATACCATTACCCACAAAGAGAATAAGAATCACTACAAGAAAAAGCCCAGATGGGGAGGGAAGTGCAACTTTTGATAAATTTGAACTCAGAGTTCACAAAAGGCTTATTGACATTGAGGCTGATGAGAGGGCTATGAGGCAAATTATGAGAATTCGTGTTCCTGAAGATGTGACTATTGAGATTGAGCTTGTCTCATGATTCTCATTATTTTTAGCGCCGGGGTAGCCTAGCCTGGGAAGGCGCGGGCCTGGAGAGTCCGTGGGCGTTAAGCCCGCCAGGGTTCAAATCCCTGCCCCGGCGCCAACACTCTTATAAATCTCTTCTTCTCATTTCCTTTGGTGGGGGTACAATGGATGAATATCTCGCACTTATTCCAAAAAGAAATGATGAAATTGAGCTGAGAAAAATTAATGGTAAATATTACCTTCTAATCCCAATGAAATCCAAATTGGACTTCCTTGCGAGAAAACTCCATGGTGAGTATAGGCGACTTGAACTTGATGAGTTGGGAACTTTTGTATGGGATCTTTGTGATGGTACGAGAACAATAGAGCAAATTGGAAAGAAAGTAAAGGAAAGATTTGGTGAAGAGGCAGAACCGTTATATGAGCGTCTTATAACATTCATCTTCGAGTTATACAAGAGAAACTTGGTTCTCTTGGGTGGCTGGGATGAACAGAGAGACTGAAGGCACCCTTTTAGCTTTTTTAGGAATGTTTCTATATGGGATAGAACCTGTAGTCATAAAAGCAAATCCCACAAATCCTATGAGTTTTGCTGCATTTTCTGCGATTATTGCTTCTCTTATCTTATGGCCAATTGTATTCTCGACTTCAAGCTGGAAAGAAGCCAGAGAAAGTCCACAATATATTCCAAAAGCTGCTCTAGTAGGAGTGTTCGGAACTGCATTAGCATACATAGCATATTCATATGGAGCGCAACTTAGCACCGCGATAAATGCTTCATTAATAACGAGAGCTGAAGTACTCTTCTCTTTTGTGTTATCTTACATCATACTGCGAGAAAAAATAACAAAGAACCAAATTCTCTGGTCTGTTTTAATCCTTTTGGGCCTCACGTTGGTGATAACCCAAGGAAAAGTCATTGTTCCTAGAAAAGGCGATCTACTCCTTCTTCTGGTTCCATTATTTTGGCAAAGTGGTCATGTGATAGCAAAGAGACTCCCATATAATCCGTTTCTCATAGCAGCTTTTAGAAATACCTTCGGAGGAATATTATTATTACTCTTGGCACTTCCTCAGGGACTTGAATTTTCAAAATTTGCAATAGCTGAAGCCCTCATTCTTTCTCTAGGCCAAGTTGTGTGGTATCTGTCAATAAAGCGCATAAACCTTTCAAAAGCCACTGCTATAATTACACCCGCCCCAGCAGTGGCAATTGGGGTTGCTATAGTGTTGGGAGAGACCTTCACATCTTATCATATGGTTGGATTTATTTTAATAACTGTGGGCACTTTGATGGTAAGTAGGATAAAAAGTGAACTAAAAGAGTCTTCTTAGAAGTTCTTCTTCATTTTTTGGAACCCTTAATCTAACATAAGAGTTATCCAAAGGTTTGAACGCTGATCCAGGTACTGTTAGTACTCCCCGTTTCAAAAAATAATGATAAGTGTCCCCTTCTCCACCAACAAGCATTATTGGGGTTTGCGGATGAGTTTCAGGTATTTGGAACATCTTTTTGAGATCATGAGTTATCCTTCCCTTTATAGCTGCTATCTGTTTTCTGCTTTTTTCCAAGAATTCTTGATCTCTAAGAGCCGCAACTGCTAAGGCCTCACTTGTTGTTGTTATTGGAAATGGAAGATCCACTTTTTTATAGAGCTCCCTAAGTTCTCTGTTCCTTATAACTGCATATCCCACCCTCATAGAGGCCAACCCAAACCCTTTGGAGAATGAACGTAACACAATCAAGTTATCTGCGTTTAGATTTATGGCTGATTGTTTTTTGTCAACAAAATCCCCATAAGCTTCGTCTATCAACACTAGAACACCTTTTCGTTTGGCCTCTTCCACGATCTCTTCAACTTCTTTGAGTGCTACTAGTTGTCCAGTTGGGTTATGGGGGTTGTCAAGGTAAAACAGTGCATGTTCAGAAGTCATTGAGTTTATAATCTCTCCAATATCAATTTTAAAGTTATTTTCTGCCTTAAGAAGCACGGATTCATAGATTCCACCCATAACGATTACATCGCTTATGTATCTTGTGTATTGAGGGGATATTCCAAGAACTTTGGCACCATTTTTTATGGCAAACTTATTTACTTTCTCGAAGCAGCCCATCGAGCCGTATCCAAAGAAAATACTGTCCTTTTCTATCCCCCAGTAGTCTGATAGGGCATTTCTAAGCTCAGTATAATGGACATCAGGGTATTTGGCAATTTCTATTTCTAGATTTTTCAGTTTTTGTTTTACTCGCGGGGAGGTTCCAAAAGGATTTGTTCCAAGGGAGCAGTCTAAAATATCTTCCCTATGTGGAACCTTATCTGCGTAACCTCCGGGGATTGTAATGTTGAAGAGTTCAGTTCTAATTTTCTCTCTCCAATTCAAAGTGATCACTCCTCGGATTCTTCTTGGTTTAGTCTTTCCATAGCTCTCTTTTTCTTCTTTTCAAAATCATCTTTATCTAGGAATTCCCAGTAATACTGTCCGCTGGGGAATCTTCCATCTTTTACCTCTTCTTTGTAATTCTCAAGTGCCAGCTGGATTATACTTCTCAAATCTGCATATTTTTTTACGAATGGAGGGGTATGCTCATAAAAGCCAAGCAGATCATGCCAGACTAACACTTGGCCATCACAGTATGGGCCGGACCCTATTCCGATGGTGGGAATTTTAACCTCTTCTGTGACGAGTTTTGCTACATCTGAAAGCACAAACTCCAAAACAACAGCAAAAGCCCCGGCCTTTTCTAGAGCCTTTGCATCCCTAATGATCTCTTCAATTTCTTCTTCAGTTTCTCCGGTTATATGATAACCACCTAAACGTAGATATCTCTGAGGAGTAAGTCCTGTATGGCCCATAACAGGTATGCCACTCCTAACAAGCTTCTTAACAAGCTTTTTATGGTCATAGCCACCCTCAATCTTCACAGCATCTGCTCCAGCTTGAATCAATCGGGCAGCATTTTTCATGCCTTCTTCCACACTTATTTCATAACTCATAAATGGCATATCAGCAAGCACTAAACCTCGTTTAACGGCCTTGGCTACGGCTCTGGTGTGATATACCATCTGGTCCATAGTCACGTTTAAAGTGTTTTCATCGCCGTAAACAACCATTCCAAGAGAATCTCCTACGAAGATAATATCAATTCCCGCTTTATCTGCTATAAGGGCTGATGGATAATCATAAGCCGTGACCATTGTTATTTTTTCTTTTCCTTTCATTTCTATAATTCTCTTTGTGGTTATTTCTCTCATGATAATTCGCCCCTAATCCTAATAAACTTAGGTAAATATTAATCTATCGGGTGAGAGAAATGAAGAGATGGGAGCACTACGAGCATACCGCAGATATTGGAATAAGGGGTTATGGGGATACACTGGAAGAGGCGTTTGAGGCTGTTGCAACTGCACTTTTCGATGTTATGGTAGATGTAAGAAAGGTTGATCGAAAAGAGATGCGAGAGATTGAGGTAGAGGGGGAGGATTTATACGCTCTGCTTTACAGTTTTCTTGAGGAACTCCTAATCCTTCATGATACAGAAGGTTTAGTATTTGGAGATTTTGAGGTTGGGATAGAAAAGACAAAAGAGGGTTATAAACTTAAAGCAAAGGCTTATGGTGAGGCTTTAAGTGAAAAACACGAACCCAAAGAAGAGGTCAAGGCAATAACATATCATGAAATGAACATAAAACAATTTGAAGATGGCACTTGGATGACTCAACTTGTTCCGGACATATGAGGTGGTTTCATGGAAAAAGTGCTCGAAATGAACAGAGCATTTTATGAGAGGTATTCTGAACTTGATAATAGTGAGGAATTTTGGAATCTTATGGTGGCACCACTGAAGCAAAGCATACGCATAAACACTTTAAAAGCCCCTTTAAAGTATATAAAGGAAAGATTAGAGGAAAGATATGAGTTAGAGCCTATTCCATGGGTAAAAGAGGGCTTTTTTATAAATACTCGAGAATTTGGAGATATGATTGAGTACTCATTGGGCCTTGTTTTTCCTCAAGAGGCTTCTTCAATGATACCACCGGTGGTGCTTGATCCACAACCGGAAGAGCTTGTTCTTGATATGGCAGCAGCTCCAGGTGCAAAAACCACTCAAATAGCTCAATACATGGAGAATGAGGGATGTATAATAGCAAATGATATGAAAAAATGGCGTGTTAATGTCTTAATAGCAAATTTAAATCGTTTTGGGGTTTTGAATACTAGAGTTACAGTTAAAGATGGGGCCTATTTTGGTAGATTTGAAAATACTTTTGACAAAATACTCCTTGATGCTCCATGTTCAAGTGTAGGAATGGTAAGGAAAAGCTTTAAGTTCCTCTCCAGTTGGAGCATGAAAAAAGTAATAACTTATTCTAATATCCAGAAGAAGCTGATAATGGCAGCTTATAAAGCTTTAAAGCCTAGAGGAGTGCTTGTGTATTCTACATGTACAATAGATCCCCTTGAAAACGAGGGGGTTGTAGATTATCTTCTTCATAAAACTGACGCGAAGATTGAGAAAATAGACCTCCCCCTACACCCTACTCCTCCGGTTTTGGAGTTCGATGGGAAGGAATATTCAGAGGAGGTGAGAAAATGTCTAAGACTTCACCCTCAGGACAACAACACAGAGGCGTTCTTTGTAGCGAAGATAAGAAAACCATGAGTAAAAAAGTAAAAGAGATGCTCATAGAGCAATATGGTTATGCACCTGACTTAATCTTCGAAGTTAAGGCAAACCGGAGGATTTTTGCATATAAAGAATGTCCATTTAATCCGAGGGTATACACGGAGAAAGGTCTTTATTTTGGAAAAATAGAAAGTGATGGGATCCGACTTACGATAGAAGGAGCCTTTTTAGTCGGCCCAAAGGCTAAAAGAAACATAATTGAGGTTAGTGAAGATGAGGCGATTCAATGGCTGGCAGGAGAAGATCTGAAAATTAAGACTCCAATCAAGGGCTGGGTAATATTAAAGTGGGATAAATATTATCTCGGTTGTGGGAAGGCAAGAGATGGGATTATCAGAAATTATGTGCCCAAGGAGAGGAGAATAGCTCCTAAATAACATAATCTTTTAAATATTTGAGTGCTATTTGATTTGGAGGTGAGCATAATGGAGATACCCCTAAAGAGGATTGATAAAATTAGGTGGGAAATCCCTAAATTCGATAAGAGAATGCGAGTTCCAGGGAGAGTTTATTCAGATGATGCATTACTCCAAAAAATGCGCAAAGATAAAACTTTATTGCAGGCCACTAATGTGGCCATGCTTCCTGGGATTTACAAGTATTCCATTGTCATGCCCGATGGTCACCAAGGCTATGGTTTCCCAATCGGTGGTGTGGCCGCTTTTGATGTGAAAGAAGGTGTTATAAGCCCTGGAGGGGTAGGATATGATGTGAACTGCCTCGCCCCGGGCTCAAAAGTCCTCACGGAGCACGGGTACTGGGTCAATATCGAGGAGATGCCCGAGAAGTTCAAGCTCCAGGGCCTGAGGGTCTATGACATCGACGAGGGCCACAATGATTTCTCCGATGTGATCTTCGTTGCGGAGAGGGGAGTTGAAGAGAACGAGCTCGCCGTCAGAATCATTACTGAGTCGGGAAGAGTCATAGAAGGTAGCAAGGATCATCCGGTTCTGACTCCACAGGGCTACGTCTACCTTGGGAATGTAAAGGAGGGCGATGAGGTTCTCGTTTACCCATTCGAGGGCGTTGAGTTCGAGGAGAGAAGAGGCGTTATTCTGAGCGAGGAGGACTTTGCCAACGCAGACGGGCAGGTCGTGAAGTTCCTGAAGGAGAGAGACCTTCTGCCACTCCGCTGGGAGGACCCAAGGATAGGAACCCTCGCGAGAATACTCGGCTTCGCCTTCGGCGACGGACACCTCGGCGAGATGAACGGAAGGCGGTACCTGAGCTTCCATGGGAATGAGGAGACGCTAAGGGAACTCAAGAAGGACCTTGAGAGGCTTGGGATAAACGTGAACCTCTACGTACGCGAGAGGGACTACTGCATCGAGACGGTCAGCGGGGGGTACGAGGGCAGGAGCGTTTCGGCTGAGCTGAGGGTTACATCGAGGAGCTTTGCCATGCTCATGGAGAAACTCGGAATGCCGAGGGGCAAGAAAGCCGAGATTGCATACAGTGTTCCAGAGTGGATTAAGAACGCTCCCCTATGGGTGAAGAGGAACTTCCTTGCCGGCCTCTTCGCGGTGGATGGAAGCATCGTAGAGTTCAAGGGTAACACACCCCTACCGATAAACCTCACCCAGTCAAAAGCCGATGGGCTTAAGAAGAACCTCAGAAAGTTCATGGGTGAAATAACGGAGCTCCTCTTAGAGTTCGGCGTTAAAACTACGGTTTACAAGGTTAAAGCAAAGAAGGGGGTTACCTACAGGCTCGCCCTCGTCGACGAGGAGAGCATCAGGAACTTCCTCGGAAAAATAAACTACGAATACGACCTCGAGAAGAAGGCCAAGGGCCTAATCGCCTACGCCTACCTGAAGTTCAAGGAGCACGTTAGGGATGCAAGGAAGAGGGCCGCCCAGACCGCAAGAGAAGTTTACATGGAGATGGAAAGCGTGACAAAGGCATATGAGGCCGTCAAAGACGTTGTAGACAAACGCTTCGTTGAGAGGGCCATATACGAAGGAGACAAGGAGTTGCGCGTTCCGAGGGACTTCCCGACCTTCGAGAAGTTCGTGAGGGAGAGGGGATACGAAGGTGGCTTTGTCGCCGAGCGGGTCATCAAGGTTGAGATGGTTAGGCCGAGGTATGAAAAGTTCTATGACATCGGCGTTTACCACAGCGCCCACAACTTCATAGCCAATGGAGTTGTTGTCCACAACTGTGGTGTCAGGCTTATTAGGACGAATTTAACTGAGAAAGATGTAAGACCAAAGATTAAACAGATCATTGATACTCTCTTCAAGAACGTCCCATCTGGTCTTGGAAGTAAAGGAAGAATTAGACTTCACTGGACGCAACTGGATGATGTCCTCGTGGATGGGGCAAAATGGGCCGTAGATAACGGCTATGGCTGGAAGGAGGATTTGGAGCATTTAGAGGAAAACGGAAGAATGGAAGGAGCGAATCCAAATGCAGTAAGTCAAAAAGCGAAGCAAAGAGGGGCTCCACAATTAGGGTCCCTTGGAAGTGGAAACCACTTCTTGGAGGTTCAGGTGGTTGATAAGATATTCGATAAAAAAATAGCCAAAGTTTACGGTCTATTTGAGGGACAGGTCGTAGTTATGGTTCACACAGGTTCGAGAGGCCTTGGACATCAAGTGGCAAGTGATTACCTGAGGATTATGGAAAAAGCCAATAGAAAATACAACGTGCCATGGCCTGACAGAGAACTCGTAAGTGTTCCATTCCAAACAGAAGAAGGCCAGAGATACTTTAGTGCCATGAAAGGCGCAGCAAACTTTGCCTGGGCAAACAGACAGATGATAACACACTGGGTAAGGGAAAGCTTTGAAGAAGTATTCAAACAAAAGGCCGAAGACTTAGGAATGCACATAGTTTATGATGTTGCCCATAATATAGCAAAAGTTGAGGAGCACGAAGTTGATGGAAAGAAAGTTAAAGTTGTAGTGCATAGAAAAGGAGCCACAAGAGCGTTTCCTCCAGGACATGAAGCAGTTCCAAAAGTCTACCGTGATGTGGGACAGCCTGTACTTATCCCTGGATCAATGGGTACGGCAAGCTACGTATTGGCCGGAGCTGAAGGTTCAATGAGAGAGACCTTTGGAAGCACATGTCATGGTGCTGGAAGAGTTTTGAGCAGACATGCTGCAACTAGACAGTTTAGAGGAGAAAAACTTAGGAATGAGCTAATGCAAAGGGGGATCTATATTAGAGCAGCAAGCATGAGGGTTGTAGCTGAGGAGGCTCCAGGTGCATATAAGAACGTTGATAATGTTGTTAAAGTTGTGCATGAGGCAGGAATAGCAAATCTAGTGGCAAGAATGAGGCCCATAGGAGTCGCTAAGGGATGAAGATTTCCATTTCCCTCTTTAAAAGTTTTAGTGCAGGGGCTACTTGAGATCCATAGTCGTGAATCGTATGTATGCTAGCGCTAATGGGAGTATTAGTTCAGTTAAAAATATTAGAAGACTTGCAACTCCGAATGAAAATGATTCCTCAAGAGGGATATAATCCTGAGTCAACTCATCCCCGGAAAACACGTATGTTATAAGAGATCCATAATGGTAGGTTGGAGTGAGCGTGAGAAGTCTTCTCTCCCACAACAATCTCTTTTTTTCCCACTCCTTCATTGCTATACAGCTATCTATTTTGTTATCATATTTTTTGTTCTCATTGTACTCTGAGGGACAGTAGGGTTTTTCTCCAACAAGTTCACTGGCCAAAGTGGGAGAAACTAGGGGGTACACTAGGATCAAAAATATCACAAATACTATTGCTACGAGAGTAGATACCTCAGACCTTTTCAGAATACTTGAAAAAGCAAGCCCTATACTTAGAAATATGGTAGTATAAACTAAGGTTACAAAAGCAGCTATTAAGCTTCGTATAAGGGAGGCCCCATCTATTGGAATTCCAAGCAATAAGAGATAAGCTATAGAAAACACAAATCCAACGGAGATCATTAAACCCAATGATAGAGCATTTCCAAGAAATTTTCCGGTTATTAAGTGATCTCTATACAGTGGGTGACTCAGTAATACTTTAATGGTTCCCTCTTCTATTTCCCGGTTTATGGAATCCGCTCCTAATGTAATCCCAAGGATGCTCCCGAAAATAAGAATCGTGGATAAATTTGAGGTTGTTGATAGTGAAAGTGGTGTTATTACCATATTTCCATCAACTCCAGTTAGGGGTAAGGAAGTGTATGCTACTTCTGCTTGTCCTGCCCTCTGGATAAGTTCATCCCTTATCGAATAGGTGAAGAAAAATATCATAAAAAGATAAGATGCAAGTGTGACTACAAATCTTTTACTTCTGATTGAAGAGTGGAATTCCCTTAAAGCAATGTTGATTTCGGCCTTCATGGCTTTACCTCCTTCCAATACGGCGTATAATTAGCATAAGCCCGATAAGTGTTGCAAAAAGCAATGTTAAGCCTAGATAGGCATAGTTTGAGTTTTGTCTGACTCTAACTGTAAGTCGGGTTTCGCTCTCTGTTTGATCAGCTTTTGCTTTTATGCTTACTTTGTATTCTCCTGCAGGTGTTGTTTCAGAAACTTTTATGTGCAAAATCACAGGTTTGGCGCTGTTGCTCTCTACTTTAGCGAGTTTCTGAGGTTCAACTTCTACTTCCCATCCATTTGGGGTATTTACCTCAATGTTGACATTAGTTATGGCATTCCCAAAATTCCTTAGTGTTAATTTAACTTCTCGTTCCTCTCCCGGTTTTAGAGAAAGTAGGTAGTTTGAGGTTTCGAGAGAAGCTTCGTATCTTCCGATTACTTCTATCTGTATATTTTTTGCTATTTCTTCGCCTGAAGAGGCTTTAACTCTTAGGGTGGCATTGTAAACTCCCGGTTTAGCATTTAATGGTGGGATAATCTTTAAGTATATGATCTGGCTGCTTTCACTACTCACTTTTAGGCTTTTGACCTCTAGATTGCTTTGTATGTCTTTTAAGAATCGTATAGCCCACTCAGAAGGCAATCCTTCAAGGCTTAGAAAATATTCATCATCCTCTTTTCCTAAATTTTCGAGCTGGATTTTGTAACTGGGCTGAAAATCGAATCCAGTTGTTAGGTGATCGCTTTCCAATTCTATTTTGGCATAATGTAGGAGTTTTTTTAGTGTAATTGTCACATTCCTCTCTTCCCCATCTTCTAGATTTAGAGTGACTTGGTGGCTTTCATATCCCTCTTTACTTACTGTAATGTTATAATTCCCCTTTGGCATCTCCCTTTCCAATGAGCCATCAATATTTGTAATATAGGTCTCGTTTCCAATTTGAACTTTAGTCTTTGGGATGGGGTTTCCATTTTCGTCTATTACACTTAAATGAAGTTTTGCGGGTTCTCCTCTATGTGTTTTGTAGATAGATACAGTAATGAGCTTTTCTATCCCATTGGCGGTGAATTTTATTGGGTATGTTCCGAGTTCGATATTTTGAGGTATTTTCACAATAAGGTTCACTTCTTTATTGCTATTTAAAAGGAAAGAAGTTATCCTTAAGCCATTCAAAGTGAAATAGACGTCCCAGTTAAGGGGTTTCTCTGTTATTTCGAGGAAAACGACCTTTTTTGTTTCAGGCCCTATGAAGTACACAGGAAGACTTATCAGACTTCCTGCCTCAACTTCAATTCCTAACAACGGTGTTATTATTTCTATTTCCTCTTTGTCAATAATATCAACTGTTATTTCTCCTATTTTATCTCCTACAGAGAAAGTGATATTATTAGGACCTTTTGCACCTTCGGGAGTGTTTATATGAAGAAATAGAGTTACAGAATCTCTAGGAGGTAGGGTGATCTCATTGACCTCATAATTGCTACTTTCTCCAAGAAATTTAATTCTCCACTCAGCTGGTGCTGAAATAATGTTCAAAGGGAGAGTTATATCATCATTGCCGTTATTTGTTATGATAATTGGAATGGTTAGCTCAACCCCGCTTTTTGTCCTCAAGCTCTTGAAGGGATAGTAAAGTTCGTAATCCTTACTGTTATCATATTGCACGGAGATATTAGCAGAGTAGACCCTTAAAACTCCTGCATTATAAACGAACACAAGTCTATCGTATGTTCTTGGAGAGTTTTCCTTTACATAAACTTCTACCCCATTCACACTCAGGGAAAGTGCTTTATCAACTTCCAGAACTTTAATTACATACCCTTCAATGTTGAATAGATCACCTTCTTGTGGCTTTAGCTCGTTAATAAAAGTTGGCTTGTACTGGATAACTATGAAAAGGCCACTATCGTCAAAGCTTCCTCTTATTATCCGTATTGAACCAACTTCAACGGTTCCATTAAGTTCTACTAGTTTTCTGATTTTACCTTCTTTACGAATGAGTGCGTATGGTTTTAGCGAGTATTTTTCTTGGGTTATCTCTATCTGGTAATTTCCTACAATTAGGATTTCTCCTATTTGCACTCTTCCTTCAAAAACTGTTATCCATGGGAGAGAAGCTTTTGCTGGGATACTGGAGAGAAGGAGAAGGAGACCCAAAAGAAACCCCCATCTTTTCATCCTCTTCCCTCCCTCTTATACACTGTCTTCAAGAAAACGTCTTCTAAGCTAGGTTCCTCGATTTTAAGACTCACTATAGTGATTCCCTTGTTTGTTAGGTAGTCAGATATCTGTGCTCTGATGTCCTCTTTTGTGAATATTATTGCCTTCCTTTCGTCAATTTGTTCTACTCTGATTACCCCATCAACATTAAGTTCTGGCATTCTCTGTTTGGTTTCAATTTTTATTTCATACCCCTCAAGCTCCATAAATTGCTTTTTTATACGGTTGAGAGGCCCTATTGCTCTTAACCTTCCTCGAACGATGATACCAACTTTATCACTGAGCTCTTCGACCTCACTGAGGACATGGGATGAGAAAAACACCGTCTTTCCTTTCTTTGCCTCTTCTTTTACTATGCTTTTAACTAAATGGGCTCCTTCTGGGTCAAGACCACTTGTGGGTTCGTCAAGGATTAGAACGTCAGGGTCATTTACTAAGGCTTGGGCAAGCAAAAGCCTTTGTTTCATACCCTTGGAGAAGGTTTTTACCCTTTTGTAACGAACCTTCCAGAGCCCAACGAGTTTAAGTAGCTCTTCTATACGCTTTTCTTTTTCTCGATTAGGAATTCTGTAAAAGCTTGCGAAAAACTCCAAATTGCGCCAAGCTGTAAGTTCCTCATACAATGTCGCATTCTCCGGGAGGTACCCAAGGAGGTTCTTGGCTTTTATTGGACTTTTTAAAACATCATACCCCATGATTTGGATTTTTCCATTATCAGGAATTATTAATCCCAACATACTGAGTATTGTCGTTGTTTTTCCGGCGCCATTTGGGCCTAAAAATCCAAAGATGATCCCCTTCTCAATGTTTAATGTTAGATTATCTACGGCTATAAACTCACCATACTTCTTAGTTAAATTCTCAATTTCAATCGCATACATCTTGATCACCTCAAGTCGGCCCTTATGAATTTGATATAACTTACTGGAAGAGGGAGTAGAAACATAATCATTAACATAATTACATTCTGGAAAATTAATCCCAAGCTTTCTCCGAGGCTTCTGTCCTCAACAACCATCTCATTATAGGTTATCGCTGAAACCACTTCACTAATTTGAGGTTTCCCTCCAAAGAGTAGCCTCATGATTTCCTGGTAGTGGTAGTTTGGTGCGGTGTAAAGGATTTTCTCTGCAGTATTCACTAATTCAGTAAGCCATGCTTGATAAGAGGGATCTTTGAGTATTAAATCCTCAAGCTCCTCCTCTGTTAGGTTTAGAGCATTTTCAGGAAGTTCTGGAACGGGGGGTAATCCTGCAATGGCTAAGGCAACTACTCCAGCAATAGTACTAAGGAGCACGTTGAAAAAGATAAAAATGAATATGGCCATTATCAACACATTTTTGGATTTCCTTATGGAAACTGATATTAATAGGCCAAAACTTGAAAAAATCAATCCATAGAGGAAGCTGAATGGAAATGTGATTAAAAACCTCACAAAGTCTTCTTGGGAAAACGGGAATCCTATAATTAATGCAAATGCTACTGTGAGGATATAAAATATGACCAACCCGGCAAAGATAATTAGGGAACTTCCTAAAAGCTTTCCCAGAATTATCTGGCTCCTGTAAATGGGTTTTGTTCCTAAAATCTTCATAGTGCCGTTTTCAATTTCATTACTGATTGAGGTGGCCCCAAAGAGGAGTCCCAGGAGGGATATTGAGTAAGTAAATGCATTAGAAAAGGTCGAGAGGAAGACCATCTGAAAAGGAGTTTTGTAGGATTCTTCAGATACCCCTAGGGCCTTTGAATAATAAACTAAAGCAATAGCAATTATTATAAACAGCCCCACCATGCTTTGGAACTTTTTTGTCCTAACACTTACCTCAAAATCCTTTAGTGCTATTTCTATGGCCTCCATAGCACCACCCGAGAAGATGACTTTTAGAAGGTATTTAAATATTACCATCTAAATTTGTAATAAAATATCTCAACACATGGATAATCGTGGGGTAAACAGATCTCAAGAATCGGAAGCTTAAGCTCAAAAGGTAAAATAGAAATGCAAAAATAGTGTGGAAATCTTCTTTATCTCCCCGTTGCTTGCAAGACCCCATGCGTAAGCGAGGGGATACGCAAGGGGAGGTGGGTGAGTAAGGTTTAAATACTCTGAGGATACAGAATATAATGACCTCGTAACAGCCGAATGGCTGGACAACCCGTAAGGGTTGGTGTAAAGTAGCCCCCGATTCCATGAGGATAGGGGGTAGTGGCCGTGTGAACCGGCCAGTGAGAGTGAGGCTACCGGCAACGGGATGCCAGATGAACTCTCACGAAGCCCCATCCGTCAGGGTGGGGTAGTTCACTCCTAATCTCTCCGCTAACCTTTCTATTTTCCTGCGATATTGAGTTAGGTGGCCTTCATTAACTATTAGATAGTCTGCTAGTGCAATCACATTACCCAGTCCAAATTTGAGCTCTTTC
>Ga0190329_1000009_pt1 | contig 54815 bp, 56 predicted proteins | sample 48720423_MG_FD_161655 | JGI IMG/M metagenome (GOLD analysis project Ga0190329, IMG submission 161655) | Hydrothermal vent sediment bacterial communities from Southern Trench, Guaymas Basin, Mexico - 4872-04-2-3_MG | ecosystem: Environmental > Aquatic > Marine > Hydrothermal vents > Sediment ... | reverse complement strand
GTCAATGCCTGTTGCATCAGAACGGCCGATCATCCTTGCGCGAGAGCCATGCCCTTTTAATTCATTTGCATATTGAGTAATAAAAACTTCAGCAAAAGCACTATCAAAATCTTCGTTTTTTGCCATATTTTCCATTACACTGTTTATCATCTGTTCCTGTGCTAACAGCGGTGCAAGTGTCTGGAATAAATCTTCTGAAAATGAACCCTTATGAGTAAATTTTGTTGTATATCCTTTCCTTTCAAGAGATTGCATGTACTGTTTTGCTTGTAATTTAGCCGGAAAGAATTTAAGCTCACTTGGAACACCAGACTTTTTGCCTTCAACTCTCCATTCACCGGACTCTCTTATGCGCGGGAAATAATATCCCTGCCGGCCGCCCATCTTTTGCATAGCAGTTTTCAGGCTTATTTTAACAATCTTTCCGTCTTTAATGGTTTTTACTTTTGGCACTGGTTTCCCTGCCATTTTTGCCATTTTTATTATATCTTCCATGCCTTTAATATAATGTTTAAATAAATTTCGGGTCATTTTCCTGAAATCAATCAAGGCATGTTTTGCCATATCCGGCCATTCGGTTAATTCAGCAGCTTCAGCCTGAAATGCTGTTAACCATGCTTTATCCCTGTTTGATTCAGCAGCAATTATTTCATCCTGAGTATTTTTAACAATGAATTTTTTACTTTCGCTGTCAAAGCTTACCTTGTAACCAATTGCATCAATATCTCTTTGGACAAGATATTTTTGAAGTATTTCATAATCCTTCTTAGACCGTTTTTTCAGATCAACCAGAGTTTGGAATAAAGAGTTTTCTCCTTCCTGTCTTAATTCGTTCTGTTTTTGAAACTTGTATGTGCCGAGTTTTCTGATTTCGTTATAGAATCTTTCATAAGCTCCGCCAATATGCTTTGCATTAAACATTGTTGTTCCAAAATGATGCTCAAGCCAGTTAAGCTGTTTTTTTTCTTTTTCTGCTTTAACCCCTCTTTTCTTCCATGCCCCTATAATCATGTCCATACTTTTTTGAAAAAAAGTATCTTCCTGCGGAATAATGTCTTCATTATCCGGCTTGGTTTCGTATTGTATTTGTTCTTTTATTTCAAAGCTTGAACCATTCTGGCTGTCAATTACAATCCATTCATCTTCAGGAATACCCTGTAATTTATACGGCATTATATCTCTTCGCTGCTGCATTGTTAATCCAATACGATCAGCAGCGTCTCTTGCTTCTATTTCACCCATCAAGCGTTTATATATTTGTTTGCCGTAATCTTTTCCATATTTTTTTATAAGTACTTTATCAACATAGTTTTCTCTTTCTTCCATGATTGCAGATATTTCAGGGGAATCCATTGTTTTTCCTTCGAGCAGGAGTTCATCCATCATGCGTCCGAACTGTCCTATATTTTCATCCCCTGTAAGAATGGAATTTACATGTATTGTTTTAGGACTTCCACCAGGCGCAAATCCTTCTATTCTTTGAATGGCATGCTGAATTTCATGCAGCAATGAAGCCCGCAAAGTTTTCCAGTTAGGTGATTTTACATTCTTTGCCCATGCGCCTAAACCTATAAGGTTGTTTTTATGCGAATAAAAGGCTTTTGCATTTTTTATGCCGGTTACAGCAAGTTTTATATCTTTCAGCATTGGATATGCTGCAAACAGTTCAGGATGCTCAATAACATTTTCAAGCCTTGCTTCATGTTTTAATGCTTCACGATACCATTGTTTTGCAGGCTTTATTTTTGATTTACTGTCATCTATTTCCCATTTCCATGTTTCCGTATTATTTTTGTTTGCAGGAGTTTTAAGCCAGCCTGTTTTTCCCCAGACTTCTTCGGGGGCAACTCCTTCATCGAGCATTTTTTGTGCTTCTGAAAGTTTTCCAAGCGGAGCGCCAAAAGCTTTCCTGCCCGCCATCTCAAAAAGAGGTTCAGAAGAAATAGATACTGTTTCAGATATTGCTTCAGACTCTTTTTCCATTACGTTCTGTTTTACAATCGTTCCCGTTTCAGCTTTACGAATAACTCCTCTTGCGGTTGTATGAACCAAATTAATAACAGCGTCTAAGAAATCAATCAGTTTCTGGACAAGTTTAGCTATTTGTCCGGTCTGTTCTAACCTGTTTTTTATTGCATCTGCTATAAATTCAGCCTGATGTTCTTCCGTTATTGCTCCAGTATGGCCCTGTTTTCTTAAAGCTCTTGCAATTGCCCATTCATCGGCTTTTGATACAACACCCATTTTTTTATATAGATGCCAGTTTTCATGGTGAACAGTTCCAATATCAGCAGCTGGTTTGCCTTCTTCTATACCTGTTTTTAACCATATCTGCTGTTTATTTGGTACAAATGCACCGGTTCTTACTTTACCGTCATAGAGGCCAACAAGGTTATTGATGGAATCAACTGTAAGAATGGTGAATTTTTTGAATCCTTTAAATTGAAACCAGACGTTACCGTTTTCATTAATGCCGGATTCAACATTTTTCATTTTAGCAAAAACTTGTCTTATATCTTCAACAGATAGTGAAACTCCTGATTTTTCTTTTTTGCTTATTTCAAAGGCTTCCGGCGTTTCTTCAACAGCCGGTTGTTGTTCTTTCTGCTGTTCTTCTATTAGTTCAGCTCTTAAAGTTGCTGCTTTCGCTACTTTATCAACATATTCTTTTTCATGCGGAAATGGTATGCCGAGTCTTTTTTTAATTCTTACAATATCGTCTTCTTTTTCTTCTATTTCCGTTTTTAAATTCTGTCCGGTCTCAGAAGCATTGTTTATTATATTTGTAATCTTGCGGAGCAATCCGGCTGGGTCAGCTTCCATAACATTTTTTATCCCTGACCACTTAAGATTTAAATATCCAATCTTGAAACTATCTTTTTCAAGATACATATACAGGTTTTTGCCGTTAAAAATAATATCAATACCGGATACAGAACCTATCTTAATATTTTCAGTATTTTTTTCTTTTGCAAGCTTTAATGTTTTCTTTAATAATGCGTTCCCAAAATCTTTCCGTACAGTAAAATGTTTTTCTTCAATAACACCATCTATTTCAATACCTATATGTTCAGGTAAAGTTTTTTCTATTTTTTTAAAATCTTCCAGCCTTGATTTTAATCCTTCTAATTCAAGAGTTTTGTTTCTGTTGGAAACCATAAGCTTAGTTTGTTCATCACTATGCGCCTTTTTAAGCAAATGCAGCTTTTCAATCTCCGAGTTTAATTTTGCAAGCTGAATGGCTCTTTGATCACCGGATGCAAGCGCAGATGCAGTAGCATACTGACTTGTTTTTGATATATCTTCAATAGTCCGTACATTTTCATCACCTGCCAATGCCTGATCTATTGCATTTGATTTCCGGGCAACCATTCCCCACATAGCTGCGTCATAGCCTTTTTCAGTGGCATATCTATGGATTCTAATTTCTTCATTTTGGTTACCCTGCCTTATTATCCTTCCTTCAGGCTGTTCAACATCTGCCGGATACCAGGGGGCATCCAAATAATGCAGGTCAGTAAGCCTGTTCTGAATATTTAACCCTGTTCCCATCTGTTTTGCAGAACCCAATAAAATACGAATTTTCCCTTGTCTAATATTTTTAAACAGAACTGCTTTTTGTGTTTCTGAATAATCGGAAATCCATGCGACTTCTTTTTCGGGAATACCGGCATCTTTTAATCTCTGCATTAAAAAACTGCGTGAATCAAAACCCCTGCGCTCCTTTACTGCTTTACCAAAACCAGTGTTATAAAAACATATTTGCGTGCCGCCTTTACGCGGTGATATATCTTCACCGCCATATTCAGAAGCGAACTCCATATCTTTGGTTTCATAATATGTCTTTATTATACCATCAATATATTTATTCAACTTACTCTGAGGATTATTTGGCAAAGTATTATCTATGTATCTCATATCTATAGAAGCCAGCCTGCCATCAGTAATTATATTAATTAAAGGATCAGGATTGCCTTTTTCATCGCGAGATGGTTTCCATTTCCGGCTCGCTTTAATTCTTGGCTGTAAAACATTTTTCTGATAATCCAGCAAAACTTCATCAGGTTTTGCAAGAGTTAATTCTGGTTTACCGCCTTTTATTTTCGGTCTCTTGATATATTCTCCTAATTGAACAGAAGTAAGAGTATCCATATACATTTTTACTCTTGTCATCATTTCCGGTACATTTACGAAATTTGCGAATCTTTCTACCTGTTCAAATTCTCCTGATGCTGTGATTTCTATATCAGTAACAGCTTCGCCAAACATGTTCGCCCATGCGTCAAAATGAGATATTCCATCTTCTTCCAGTTGTTCAAGGCCAAAGAACTTCTGAACAGTATATAATTCTCCTATTGTATTTACAATCGGTGTTCCTGAAGCAAAAACATGACTTCGGCCTGGATTCTGTTTTTCAAGATAAAGTGTTTTAATATAAAGGCCGAGCGCACCTTTAGAACCGTGCGGATCTATTCCTTTCATTTTGCGGTTTGTAACAAAATCAAGCTTTCTGAACTCATGGGCTTCATCAACAAACATGAAATCAACCCCGAGTTCTTCAAAGGAAACAATATCTTTTTTTGTTGAAATTAAAGAATTAAACCTTTGTTCTGCTGCTTCAATGCTTTTTTCAAACTGTTTTATTTTAAATTTCGCTTCTTTTTCTTCTCTCATAATTTCAAGCGTTTCACGCATGTCATTTATAAAAGCATCACGGACAGGAGCAACGGCTTTTTCGCCGATATTTAGCAATTTAAATGTTGAATGCCCCATAACAATTGCATCAATATCATTATACACTGCTTTGGCTAAGAATTTACGCCTGTTTTCTTTTGCAAAAGTTGTTTCATCAGCAACAAGAACATTTGCAAGGGGATAGAATGTTTGAAACTCTGCTGCAAATTGAGTCAGCATATGTTTAGGAACTGTATATAATAATTTCTTTGAAAGTCCTAAACGTAACAATTCCATACCAGCAGCAATCATGCTCAGGGTTTTCCCAGCACCAACCGCATGTGCTATATATACGTTGCCATCTTGCAATATTCTCCAGATAACATTTTTCTGATAATCATAAGGCGTTATTGTTTCGTTGAAACCTGGCAACAACAAATGCGAACCGTCAAACTCCCTGCCTTTTAAAACATTGATCTTGGTATTATAGATATCCAATAAATTTTTTGCCCTGTCAGAATCTTCCCATATCCATGTTCTGAACCGCGTTTTCATCTCCCTTGCCTTATCAAGAGCAGCGGCAGTAGCTCCTTTATCAACAAAGACTGCATTTGTTTCAGGGTCTTTACCTTTCACCTTTATAGTTTTATTATTAAGAACAGCATCAAGGATTTCATTTGCTCCACGATCTTCCGTGCTCCATGTATAACCAGGTCTTCCTCTTAAACTTTGTGCAGTAAAATCACCATCAATTCCCCATGAATTATTTGCTGTCCGGTACGATATCTTAACTCCGGGCAGTTCAATAACTTCTGCTGCAAACTGGTTGTAATATTTAAGCGGAATCCATGTTGCGCCTAATGTAACTGTAATATCTTTCGGCGCTAACGGTTTAGGCTGTACTTTTTGCAAAGCTTTTACATTCCTGTTAAATTCAGAATCTATCCTGGCAGCTTCTATGGCTTCGTTTAATTTTCTTACGACATTACCAGACAGATATTCATCTGCAAGAATATAGTTATTAGTTCCCGGAACTTTATAGATCAAATCTCCTAAATCTTTTATTATTTTAGCTGTGTCTTTTTCTTTTACAAGATCAGCAATATGTTCTATATCAAGTTTTCCTGTCTGGCTTAAAGAAACAGCAAGTGCATCTGCTACTGTTTTTATTTCGGGCGTTACAGGTTTATTGACTGTTCTGCGTGTCAGAACTTCTGATTTTATCAGTTCGCCATCAACTGTTTCTTTTTCAAGAGTCAGTATTCTTGTATATTCAACATCTTTTTTTAATAACGATAAATTTTTATACCGTTTTTCGGTAAATTTTCTTACTGTTCCGTCCGGTTGTTTTTGTTTCCTTGTAAATAATTTATAACTTTTAATTCTGCCATGTTTTTTAACAAATGAATCATACTGTTTATTTAAATCTTCTAAAGCTTTTTCCCAGTCTTTATTTTCCAACTGTGCTTTATGTGATAATTTCAGGGCATCTCTTAACAGAATATAATCTTTGAGAAACTCGGTGTTTTTTGCGGATAATCCGGTTATCGGTTTTCCAATACCTTTTTCCGTAATCATTAACTGGTTTTTTTCTGAAAGATATATTCCCCCCTCGTGTGTAATTTTCGGGTTAAAATCTCTTTCAAGAATTTCGGTTACTTCCGTTTTTTTCTTGTTTTTTGCAATTTGCGGTTTATAAATGTTTTCAGGTAATTTTTTTACTGCTCTTTCAAATAACTTATCTATACTTTCAGTGCCTTGTTCTACAGTGTAGCCGTCTTTTGCGTGTATGCCGCCGCGGCATGAATGCCTGCCAAGAACCATCTCAGGATGCTTGATATAATATTCATTAATTTCTGCTGTGTTAATTCTATTATATGCAAGGTCTTTATCAACTTTTACTTCTTTAATGTTTGCCCATGCTTGACCTGCTGGGATATCTTCATCCTTTCTTTGCAGAAAAAGAATATCTGTAACAACTTCAGTGCCGGCATTTTTTTTAAAAGCCGTTTGTGGAAGCCTGATTGCGCCTATCAGGTTTGCCCGTTCGGATATATATTTTCTGCCCGCTTCATTTTTTGAATCCATTGTATAACGGCTTGTAACAAAAACAAGCAGACCGCCTGGTCTGACACGGTCAAGAGCCTTTGCAAAAAAATAATTATGTGTAGATAAACGGTATTTTTTATATTCAGGGTCTTCAAGAATTTTTGTTTGAGAAAAAGGAGGATTTCCAATTGCAATATCAAAAAAATCTTTCGGAAGTGCCTGTTTGATAAAATCAGACTTTAAAATGTTCTGGTTAGGATATAAAAGGTTCGCAATATCAGCTGTTACAGAATCTCTCTCAATGCCCGTAAATGAACTTCGTTTTCTGAAAGAAGCAGGCATTAATCCTATAAAATTACCAATACCCATGCCTGGTTCAAGAAATTTAGCATGTTTTACACCAAACTTTTCAAGAACATTATAAATTGAACGAATGACCTGTTCGCTTGTATAGTGAGCATACTGTGTACTTCTTGCAGCCTGTATTATTTCTTCAGGAGTCAGGATATTTTGCAGTTGTTCAACAAGAGGCTTCCATTTTTGTTCTGCCCATTGGGGAGATAGCTTGCCACGAAATGAGACACCAGGGAACATATTGTTTGCAAGTTCTGAAGCTCCCCAGCCAACGTATTTTGCAAGAATCGACTGTTCTTTTAATGTTGCAGGTCTGTTTTCACTTATTATTTTCTTTGCAGTTTCAATCGCAGCAAGATTATCTTCAGCAACTCCAAGCCATGATCTTTTTCTTTCAAGGTCTCCATGAGCTATGACATGGTCTCTTTTTAGAACTCCAGAAACGTTTGCAGGGTCAACTCCCATATTCTCAGCAGTTCCGCTCGGTACTTTTGTTCCCACCGGAGCGGATTGCTTATCGGCTTTTTTGACAGGTTTGACAGGAGTTTTTCTTCTTCTTTCCTGAACACTGACATCAACTGGTTCTCTCTTTCGTTCAGGAATTTCTTCAGTTGCAAATTTTTCTTTAACTGTTGGAACAGTTTTGGATTCTTTTTCTCCAATGCGTTTCTCAGGAGGTTCAACCTTTGCTTTTTCCCGTTTTTGTTCTCTAACATGATCGGCAGCATATTTTTCTCCTTTATAGGGGTAAGCCCCTATAACCTCTTTTGTTTTAAACTTCTTGCCTGTTATTTTTTCTACCTGATTAACAATATCCTGCCATTCCCTGTTTAAATCTTCAATGGTATCTTTAATAACCTTTTCGTTAGCTTCTTTTTCAGTATAGCCTTCAGACATCAAAGATTTTGCTTTGGCTTTGATTAATTTTGATTCGGGAGTTTTTATCTTAGCAAGATCTAAACATTTTGCGAGAGAAGCCATAGAAATGTTTCCTTATTTATTCAAGGAGTTTGTAACAAACAGCTATTAAAATAACATCAAGTAAATCTTCATCATCTATATCAACAATACTGAGATGCCCAAGAATATCAGGCGTGGGTATTTCCTGGAATCTTAATAATCCTCTTACAGCAATTCCAAGAGTTAATGAACCTTTTATTAATCCATCAGTTGCTATCGCAACCGGCAATAAAGACATTTTAGTTTCTTGTTGGCAATAAAGACATTTTAGTTTCTTGTTACAGTAGTGATAGTTTTACCATCCCCAGATATTGTCTGTGATATACTGCCAACTGTTCTTGAAGTCGGAGTAACCGTCATTGGGTTGGATATATCAAGCCCCTGTAATCTCCAGAGTTCTGTTAAAAGAACATTATTAGCATCAACCACTGATTTAATTTCAGCCAATGCAGTTAGAATATCACCTGTTATTGAAATAACATGATTTTCAGTATCAGAACTGACAGCAGAGTTGATAATGGTTCTTGTTAGCCCGAGAACATGATTGACAGCGTCTGAACCAGCGGCTGAATTATTAAGAACCCTGACAATGCCAAGCACGTGATTGAGAGTGTCAGAACCAGCAGCAGCATCATTGAGAATTTTTATTATATCAAGAACATGGTTGACAGTACCGGAACTGATAGCAGTGTTATTTAAAACTCTGATAATATCAATAACATGATTGATGGTATCGGAACTGCCGGCTGAACCGGAAAAGACTTTTATTAGCCCGAGAACATGATTAACAACATCGGAACTATCAGCGGTATCAACAATTGTTTTAACTATCCCGAGAACATGGTTGACAGTATCAGAACCAGCGGCAGTTTCATCAAGAATCTTAACAATATCAAAAACGTGATTGAAAGTGTCAGAACTGATAGCAGCATCGCTGAAAGCTTTTATTATATCAAGAACATGATTGAGCGTATCAGAACTGTCAGCGGTATCAATAAATATTTTTATCAGGCCAAGAGCATGGTTGACAGTATCGGAACTATCAGTGGTATCAAGAAAGGTTCTTATTATTCCAAGTACATGATTAACAGCATCAGAACTGTCAGCAGTGTTATTAAGAATCTTAACAATATCAAGAACATGGTTAAAGGTTTCTGTACTTCCGGTTGAATCGGAAAAGACTTTTATTATATCAAGAACATGATTGACAACATCTGAACCGGCGGCCGAATCATTAAGAACCCCTGTTATATCAAGAACATGACTTACAGCATCAGAACTATCAGCCGTATCGCTCAATATATTTATTATATTAAGCGCATGATTTACTGCATCTGAACTGCCTGATGTATCGCTAAGAATTTTTGCTATATCAAGTACATGCTTGACAACATCAGAACTGCTGGACGTATCATTTAAAACTTTAATAATATTGCTTGGAGCAGCAGCACCAAAATCGCAAAAATAAGATATAAAAGGGTCTTCAAATAAAGAATATTTATAGTTATGCAGGCTTCTGGTTAATATCTCCGGCAATGTTAAATCATGTATTAAAACAAGATGGATTGTGCCAGGAAAAGCTCTGCTTGTACTATACGTACTCCTGCCTATATCTAACGGAGCTGTAGAATCAAATATGGTGGATGTTGGCGTTCCGTCTGTATGTAACGTATTTTTTAAGATACCATCAGCATAAAGAATTGGAAAATTACCAGGCGTCCATGTAACAGTAAAAATAGTTTCTTTATTGACTTCTAAAGGGTTTTCATGCTGTGAAACATAATAATTAACACCATCCCCTGATAAAAACACACGGATTCTATTATCTTCAAAATCATATTCTACGAAGAAAGCCCGCTGGTTATCCGTTGTGTCATAATGCTGGACAAAACTACAGCGTGTATCCAATGCCGCAGGCGTTAATATAACTGTTATACTAAACCCATTAGGAAACCCGCCTATATTGGCAGGATTGGTTTTCCTGCCATAGTCAGACGCCGAATTAAACAATACGCCGTCAACATTCCAGTCTGTATTATACAGCGTGAAATGATTCTGGCCGGCGCAGTCAAAAGCCATGTTTCCGCCGTGTTCATTGAATGCCCAGCAGCCTATTAACCCTTGCGCTAATGGATGCCGTGTGTCAATTATGCTTCCATAAGGAGGCTTTTTGGTTGGATTTTGTAATCTACAATATCGGAACATTAAGCATCCTGTATTGAATAGATGTTATATTTCAATGTATTGCCGCTTGACGCCCATGTAACACCGGATTCGTTCTTTATTAATATTTTACCTTGATCAGGCACTGTTATAACTTTACCAGATACTCTCTGTGCAGCATTAGCTTCCCGCAATGGAATAATATCATCAGGCATTCGTGCCGGTGTAATAGACGCACCGCCATCCTCGAAATTAGTGCCATCTGTTCTGCGAAGTAGCCAAATATATGCAGCCGGATTATCTTGCGACGATAAATCTATCGAGGCCAAGTATAATTCTATGTCTATATATAACTTCCGGTCTGTACCGGATGCCGTAAAATCAATGGCTGAACCAAGAACAAGACCGTTATTAGCCAAACTGTTTAATTCAGTCGTTAGATACGTTTGTAACGAATCATACGCTGTCCATCTTTTTTCAGTTGCCATTTGTCGAATACCCCATGAAATCTAATTCAGTTTGTTTGTCTTCAAAAAACTTGTTTTTACATTCATTGTACTTATCTTTGATCTCCTGCAAGCGTTCTGTATTGGTTAAATTTATAGACGAAAACCTTACTGTTTCTACCGATTCAACCAAAGCTCCTGTTTTCATATTAGCGAGTTCATCAGCATCTATGCCAACGAGAACAGAATTAATATTATCTGCTCCGCCTTTTTCCATAACTATTGCATCCTGCCATGCAATGCCAGCCTGGTTATTTCCTTCCGGCACTGCATAATGAAATACAACCCTAACGGTTTTCAAATCTTTTGAACATTGTAAAACATGGATATCCATTTTTTACTTCTTTCTTTTTGCTGTTATTTTCTTTGTGCCATGAAAATCAGTATCAATTACAAATTCCCATTCTTTTGCTGCCTGCGGCATTATTATCTCAGGATTAACACAAATCTGCATCTTTTGAACAGTCTGTATCAATGCTTTTATATCAGTGGTATGTTCTGCAATGGAATCAGTCAGCATTTTGACAAGTTTTTTTATTTCAGGATCACTATTAATAATAGGAGAATTATTCTTTCCCCCTGACTTTTTTAGCTTAAGCGGTTCAAGCTGTTTTTTTAAAGCCTTTCCGCTTACTGTAACAACATTGCCTCTTTTTTGCAAATCCTGTTCTGTTAATACTCTCATGGCCTGTTCCTATCGGGGGTTATAGGGGGTTGTTGGGGTTATAGGGGTGAAACCCCTATGGTTTACCCCCTATTATAAACACTCCAGTACTTGTAAGTATTTTTCAATACGATCTTCAATATCTTTAAAAGCATTTGCAGCCGTATCTTTGATTATTATTTTTTCTCCTGTTTTTTCCCTTATTGCTTCAAGATTGACTGTTATATCTTCGATTGGCAGGCTGTGGATATCAATATTGGGCTTGACTTCAGGAACGGCAGATTTTTCAGATTCTTTTTTAGATTCTTTTTTAGATTCTTTTCTTTCTTTTGGAACAGCTTCAGATTTTTTTAATCTTTCGTATCCTTCCAGCAATTCATCAAGAACAGGCTGGCTATAAATTGCCATAGGCATTATAGCGCCTGCAAATTTATCATCTACTTTAAATACAACAGGCTCATTTATATCTCCTATAAATATCTTTGCATCTGGATAACGAGTCAACATTATATCAGCATATTCTGCCGATATATAAATATGTGTCTTTTCATCAGCAGAAACAACATCTGCAACAGGTATTTCAAGCTGTATTGATGCCTCACCTTTAATGCTTGCCGGATCTGGTGCATTTTCTTCAAGATTTTCTACTGGAATTACAGATTCTTTATCAGAAATTTTTACGTTAGGCGCTTTGTCAAGCTTAATAATAAGTCCGCTTGAATAATAAAGCCTGTTCTTTTTATCCCATTTATTCTTTTGTGTATCTACAGGTAAAGCCTTTAATGTTCTTTTTCTTACTCTGAAAGGATTGTAATAACTTATACCTTCACCGGAGACTCTTTTTTCTGAAGGTTTTAATTTTGGAAGCTCTTTAACGAGAGTTTCCGGCATTTCTTCTGTTTCCGGAAATTTTTTTGCTTTTTTCTTAAATTCATCTAACGACTGTTTTGTGTTTATAATGGTAAAATCACCATCGCCCGGAACTTCTATTGTTATTGTTCCAAATCTGGCCTTGTTCCTTTCATATATCTTATCTATAGCATCTATAGCAGTGTTTTTTTTATCTGTTCGGCCTGATTTCTTTATAGCCTTTTGGAGCTTTAAAGGAATTGGCTCAGGCTTTTCATCTGATGCCTGTTCTTTAGCTTTTTCAATTTCGGCAAGCAGATATTTTTTCTGTTCTTTTAATGTCAATGTTTCTGCTTCTTTTGCAGACATTTCAACACTGACAGTGCTATCTTCAATTTCAGGTTCAGGTTCTGGTTCTGGTTCAGTTTTAATTTTAGGCTCTGGTTCAACTTTAGGTTTTTCTTCAGTCTTAGTTTTGGTTTTAGTTTCATCAACCCATTTATTATACTCATCCTCCATATTGTCTAACAAATCATATATGTTAAGGCTGCTTCTGTTGTCTATCCACCATTTTGCAGAAGTATTATTAAATACTTTTGTTTTTAGAAATTCAATGAAACTGTCATATTCAAAATTTTCAATATCTAACGCGTCTGCTTCTTCTTCTGTTTTTTCTTTTGAAGTACCTAATATATTACCTATGGCATCCGACCGTATTTTTCCCGCCCATTTAATCTGTTTCGGGCTTCCTTCTGTAATTTCTGCGAATTCAATATCTTCTTTGGCTTTTTGAAGTTTATCAGATATTCTTGAAGGTGTTCTGGCTTCTTTTATCAAGTCTTTTATTTTGAGTTTATTCCGATTATCTATCCACCATGACGCATCAGTATTTTTAGCTTTTTCTTCTGCAATCTGCTTGAATCTATCATAATTAAACTGGGGTTTTAGGGGTGAAACCCCTACTGTTCTTCCCAGAAAGGTTTTCATCATTCTGCCGGTTAATTCGTTCATTCTTGTAACATATTCAGAACGAATATCATAAGCCCAATTTTTCTGCTTGTTTGTGCCTTCAAGATCAGGAAGTTCAGGAGGTATCTCGATTTCTTTAAAAGAAGATGCAAACTTTACTCCTTTTTCAGGAGCTTCTCTACTACCTCTTTTGATTTCTGCTAACGAAGCCATTTTATCTGCAAGGTTTTTATGCAGAACCGACAATTCTCTTGCCAATTCTGATCTTTTTCGTCCTTTAGTTTCAGCCGCAAGCCGTTCTGTTCTTTCCTTGATCTGTTTTTCAATACCTGCTATTTCGTTTTTGACTGTTTCAGGCTCTTCTTTTTTTTCTTCTTCAATGACTGGAAATTCAAACCCTTTTTCCGGTACTTCATAAATTCCTCCTTCACGTTCTTTAATAGCCTTACGTCTTTGTTCTTCAGCAAGTTTTCTTCTGTCAGCTTCTTCTTCAGCAGGCAGATATGTTTTATCAATTATACGCTGCCGTTCTTTAGCCGCTCTTTCAATTGTTGTTCCTTCCTTTATAAAAGTCTCTGCGGCTTCTCTTGCACTGCGTACATCGGGCGGAAGTTCTCTTTCAAAAACTCTTGCAGCTTCTTCTGCTGTGGAAGGTCTTGGAGCAGGACGGAACTTAACACCTGCGCTGGCTTCATTAACATATTCATCAACTGCACTCTTTGTTATTTTCGTTCTTAAATCATCTTCTGCACGCTGCCTGTTAATAAGATTATCAGTTTCTTGTTCAGTTTCCTGTTCTTTTGTTGGCATTGCCGCACTTAGCGTACTTAACGGCACACCTCCTATAAAACCTGCTGCACTTGCTTCTGCTGCTCTCCATAAACCTTCTTTTGATAACGGTGTTACTGTTTTTTCACCAGGCTTGGCAACATACATTTCATTCAGGATTGCAATTTCTTCCTGAGTTAATTCTTCTGCTGCTTCACCTGCCGATTCTTTTACTATTCCTGCTGCTTTGTGCAAAAGACTTTTACCGATTTCAGGATTTTTAGCAGCTACTTTAGCAGCAGTTCTGCCAAACATTTTTTTTACAAGACCTAATTCTACTCCGCCAAGACCAAGTTCTACTGCACCAGCAGCTAACCCGCCAAGTACATGTGGAAGGACACGGGCATCTCTACCATGTTTTTCATAATCGGTAAGATACATCCCCGTTCCTTCAAAAGCGGCTGTTGAGCCGATAATACCAGCCGCTGCGCCTCTTTTTGCAATTGTATTAACAGCGGCTTCTACAGCAGCTTCTTTTGTTAACCCTTTAGCGAGATTCTTTTTTGCAAGATTTTCAAGAGTTTTCCGTGAGATTAATTTTGTTGCAGCTTTTTCACCTATTGCGCCGCCTCCCAAACCAAACATCGCGCTTGGCAACAAAGAACCAAGAGTATATAAACCATAATCAAGCAATCCATGCCATGACGGGTCTTTTGCCAGCTCTTTAAACGAAGTGTCAGGCTGATATTTTTCTGCTTCTTTTGAAAAGATCTGAGCGGTTTTTGCCGATTCTTCCGCTGCTGTTTTCAAGCCTCCTGCCTGGAAAGCCATTGATTGTAACGCAGGCAATGTTGCGGCTGTAGTCAGTAATCCCGACTTTAAGCCTCTGGCAATATTCCATGAGGCATCAGGCTTTTCAGTTTCTGGAATAAAATCTACAGGTTTAGTGCCTTTTACCCAGTCCGTCCTATCATTATGAACAGCTTCCGGTAATGTTCCAGGTTGTTTTCTCTGCGCAAGATCACCAAGTTTTATCCAGTCTGATTTTTCGTCAGGCATTTTTATCATCTTCCCTTCCAGTTAAAAGGTATTTCTCCCAATGCCATTTGAGCAGGTAAACGTGCCGGTATTCTTAAGTTTTCGACACCTGCTTTGCGCCTTCTTTTTGCCATTTCTTTTTCAGATATAGGAACGGTCTTGCCATTAACAATTCTGAATCCTTTTATGTTTTTCTCCATTCCACTTATTGGCGTGGGTTTAGTTGAAACAGGCTCGGTTAAAGCAGGTTCTGGTTGTTCTGGTTGAAATTCAATTTTATTCCCTTGTGCATCGTAAATATTGCCTTCCTTATCTTCCCAGCCCATTTCTCCCGTTTTTTTATTATATACTTCAGACCAGCCTTTTTTTCTAAAAGCATCTGCCTGTTTTGCCTGTGCTTCTATTGCAGCCTGTTTTGCAGATTGATAAGCCATTGCTTTTTCAGGGCTGAAACTGCCAAGATAAATCTGTCTTGCATATTTATCACCGGTAAACCATCCCGGCTTATCTGTTACTTTTATATCTTTTGATATATTATAATAAAACCCGCTTGCCTCTAAAGCCCGTTTAATATCTTCAGGGATATTACCTTTTTTATCTGTTTCAACAATAAAGGAGTTTGTAGCTTCATCAAAGGCCGAATTTTTTGCGCTCATTGACGAAAAAAGATTTCTAAACGCTTCTTTGTCTGTAAGTTTATACGGAACGTCTGTTCTGCCAGCAGTTGCCGATACAGGTCTGAATCTTGTTGTTGCATCAGTATAGGCATTTAATGCTTCTTTGAATGTCGCTCCTGGATTATCTTTCATATATGCTGATATGAACTGTTCCCTAATATTACCTTTCTCAATTGCAGATATTTTTGCTTCTCCTAATCTTTGTTCTAACGCTCTTGCAGGTGCACCCCGTTCCCATTCTTTTGCAGTTTTAGCTTCCTCGTACTGCCTTTCTTTTGCAGTTTTAGCTTCTTCATATCGTCTTTTTTCAGCAAGATCAGCAGCGCCAAGTTCTCTGTCCAATCTTGTTTCATACATTCTTTGCCCTGTTTCTCCGAGAAATCTTCCAAGTCTGCCCTGTGGGGTTTCAGGAGCAAGTGCATAGGCAATGCCGCCCATTAAGCCTGTAAATCTGTCAAGAGGGATTTTCCCAATAACCGGCTGTTTCCAGTAGTCAAGCATTGTTCTTTTTTCTTGACCGGTTGCAGAAGTAAAAGTACTTTCCGGTTGTGCCGGTGGTGTCGTCATTAAAGAAGTTAAAGGCACAGAATTAGCAGGTACAGAAGAAGATTGTGCGGTTGGTTGCGCAAGCGGTACGGAAGGCTGTATAACCGGAGGCTGAGGTACAGGCAACTGGGGTGCAGGCGGTTTAGTTATTTTCTTTCTGCTCACCCAAGGCTTTTGTAACAATGGCATAGTTATTTTTCCTCCTTATTTATTTCTGCTTTCAATACAGCAACATCTTTGGCAACAGCATTAATTTTTTCATAAATAGCTATTTGAGTTTTGTTAAACTCCACCAAAGTTATTAGATGAACGCCAAAAACCCATCCAAAACATAAAATAAAAACGCCAATTACCCAGTAAAAAAGCTTGTTTGAAACTGTATTTTTTGAAATTGCATCTATTTGTGCATCATGTTTTTTTAATATATCGTTAAACTTAAAATGACAGGAACAGAAATCCGATCTACGTTCACTTATCCGGCGTTCCGTTTTGCCATCCCAATCACTGGAATCTTTAATCAAGGAAGGAAAGTGCGAATCCAATTACAGCTCCTATTACAGTTCCCCAACCTGGTGAAATTGCTGTACCAGCTGATGCACCACTGACAGCACCGGAAACAGATTTTACAAGTTGTGATGGTTCTTTCTTTTTAAAAGATGATGCTGTTGTTGTTGTGCCCTGCAATGCTGCAAGAAAATTTCTTTGCCAATCTAAAACGGTAAACGGCCAAAGTTTATCTTGCAAAAGAATGTGGTTGTTAAATTCTTCAATATCAAGTTTTTGTGAAAAATAAGCTTTTATTATTTTTGCATAATTTTCAATAACAGCTCTGTTCCAGTTTAAATGTTCCTGCCATATTGTTTGAGCTTCGGAAACCAGGTTATATCTCAGGCTATTGTTAAACTGCGATAATGCTTTTAACCTGTTTTTTTCAATATTTGCCTTTGCGATTATAAAAGTGCTGGTTGTTACTGCATTAATATCCCTCATTTGAATTGATAAAGCCGGCAAATCCTGTGTTTCAATTCTATCATCAAATAAAGCAGCTTCTGCTTTCGATAAATCATCTATATGGCTGGAAATCAGTATTTTATATGCTTCGTTCCATATCTTTTCGATATCAAAACCAGCCATGAATTTTCCGAACATATCAAATAAAGAAGCAAAGCTGGTTAATGTATAACCTGCTCCGAGAAAGGCATTATCTATATCGATTGTTTCAAAATCCGCATACGGCGAAGAATCTATAATGTTATCCCGTACTTTGGCAACTTGATGGAGAAAAGCAACATGCGGAATTTCTATGTATGGAGCATAACTAATTACTGTAACTGTTGAACTCATTATATATTTTTCTTATTTAAAAAAGTTTGATGCAAAGCCAGCTAATGAACTAAGCATTGAACCTATTCCTGCTCCTGATGCTCCTGTCTGTGAAGCAGTCATTGCTGTTGTTCCTGTTCCGCCAGCACCGGCAGGCATGTTTAATGCAACATCCATACCAATTGCAGCTGAATAATCAGCCATGCCTATTTCAATCCCTACCGTTTTTGTTGCACTTGAAGGAGGTGATAAAAAACCTTTAATTTCTGCGGCAGCACCGGCAAAAGCGGCAACACCGCTGATAACTTTTGCGGCAGATGATGAACCGGCAGCGCCTTCTTTCGCTATTGTTGTTCTTGCCCCTTGTAGTGCCCCGAGTCCTGCTTTTTCATAATCAAGAACAGTAAAAGGCCAAAGAGCATTTTTTGCAGCCATGCTTAAATTACGATCTTCAGCATCTATTTTTACAGCAAAAAATAATTCCATAAGCGAAGAATAATAATCAACAACTCCTTTGTTCCAGCTTAAATGTATTGCCCACCTTGAATTAGCTACAGGAAGCATACTGTATTTCATCTGTTTTTTAAACTTGTTAATGCAGAGAATTTTTACATTATTAACAATATTTTCCGCTTCCTGGAAATAGCCGGAAAGAGCAGACAGGATATTATCGCTGCCGGTATTTAATCTTGGAGAAACATTAGTTGAAATATCTGTTGACAGTAAAAAAGATTCAGCAGCAGCGGCAAAACGCACATAAGGGGCATTAACAGAACTTTCAATTAATTGTGAATGGAGTGTATCTATGTCAAGGCCGGCAAGAAATTTTCCATAAATATCATATAATGCCGGAAAATTCTGGATTGTAAATCCCGAACCAAAAAAGGCATCTTCAGCAATTAATGTATCATAATCAGTAAAAGGAGAATCATCAACAGTTGCCTTTACCCGTGCAATCATGTTGAGAATAAAATTGAGATGAAAAAGCTCTAAATATGGCGAATATTTTATTACTTTTTTTGCCATTATGATATTCCTGTTTTCACTTCAAATATTCTTTTTGTTTCCCGGAAATTGCATTTTTTTGCAAAATCACACATTTGTTTATTGCCCGCAGCCAACGAAATTATACTGCAACCGGTTTTCTTAGCAAATTCATGTATTGATTTAAATATATCATGCCGGTTATTATCCGTCATTACTTCAAATGTATATATACATTTGACAGATAAAAGCTTTATTTGCCTTATATTATCTGCCTGCATTTCCGTTAAAATGATTGTTTTTATTTTTCTTTGCTCAGACAAACGAACAAAACATTGCATTTTATTGTTTAGAAATTTTTTTAACAAATCATTATAATATCTTTGGATATCTTTTTTCTGGATTTCATTTGTTTCCGTACTAACAAATTTAATGATATCCCATATTTTTGGAATCGCTATCTGGTTTGGTAAAAGCCGTATCATAAAAATATCTTTTTAATGTTTTTAATGTCTATGAATAGTTCCATTTACTTTAATATAATCAATTTCAAAATACTCATAAGGAGTTGATCTGAGCCTAAATCTGAACTCTCTGCCGATTGCAGTTATGAAAACATTGCCTTTATGCGCTATTGGATACCAGTTGGTCTGGGAAAAAGAAACAGTCGGCTCAGAACGAAAATCAATAGACGCTTCAAAAGCGCCCTGTACATTAGCACCAATTTCTAATGCATAAATGGTTTTATAGCTCAGTGTTCCAAAATCATAAATATCGGTGCATATCTCAAAAGAGGGCGTTTCAATAAAACTGCTGGCAGTAACATAAAGATTACCAGATTGAGAACCTATTCCCGTAATTTCAGGCGAACATTCACCGAGACTTCCGCTGTTTAAGGAATATATAAAACCGTGAGTGCCATCGCATAGATAAAGCAGTCCGTTTTCAGCATCATAGCTTAAAACAGTATTGCTGCTTAAAACTGATAAATATTCTGAAAAATCAAGTTTTTTAATCCCATCCGTTAATTGGAACAAGCATCCGTTTACATCAAGAAAAAAATGAATAGATTCATCACCAGCAACAGCGTTCCGGCCTTTTATACCTGTTCTGTAAACAGTATTCAGTGCATATGCTTTCCCAACAGGATGAACAAAAGATATCCCGCTTTCTCCGTAAGCAACAATTTTTGCTCCAAGTTTTTTGAGGCTGTATGTCAGGCCACGCAATTCAAGAGGCCGCGCGCCCGCAATATTATCTTTGCCTATCGTAAAATCAAGATTGCCTATATCAGACCAGTATAGCCAATTATTCCTTGCCGCTTCACTGAAAATAAATGCAGAGCTTGTAATTGACAGTTCAGCAGTACCGCTTTCTATCAGTTTTGCTTCTACAAAATCTGCTTCTGATGATATATAAAGCGCACCAGAATCGGAAGCATCCCCCGATATGTTGCCTAAAAAACCTCCTTTAGAACATATTTCAAGGCTGTATTTTGGAACAACAAGTCCTTGTTCTGTTACTGTTGTTTCATACCATTCAATAAAAATCGCATCATTTGTATAGGCTGGAAATCCCGGAAAAGCACTTACAACGCCTTTTGACAGGATGCGAAGATTTGAAGGTTCAGTAACAAAAAGACAATCAGGGTACTTTAACTCATGGGAACTTTCGGGAATGGTAAATGCAGGCTTGGATGAAACAGCATTGGAATACTGATCAAGCTGGATATTCCCCTGTCTGCCATGAATTGTATTATTTGTCCGCCAATAAGCCATTATTATATTTCCATGACTGCATAAGCATCAACAACTGCATTTGCTGCAAGATTCCATAAAACAACACTGTTTGAAACAGGAATAACAAGACCTTTGGGAAATGTCCAGATAACTCCAGTGCCTATTGTTCCCGGCAGGCTTATTCTTCTAAGAAAATTGGCCGGTGCAGTAGGCGGTGTTCCCCATGCAAGGGCAGACTGGATAACACCGGATGCAAGAACATCGTTTGGATCTTCCTGTAAGAAATCAACAGGTGATGTTGGAGTTACACCGATTGCAGCCGGTCTTCCAAAGCCTATGGTTGAAGCTGTTGCCGCTGCAAGAAAAACTCCTATTTCAAGCAATTTTGCCCTGCCTGGAGTTGAACCTGTACGAATTTCCCATGCAGGAGTACCTGAAGATGCGCCTGTAGTACGAACACCTAATGAAACAATCATATTTTTAACTCCTTATTTTTTTCTCCTTAATTACTGCATTCTCCAATTATTTCTTTAATTGAACTGATAATAATCGGCGTACCATCTGTGGCCGTAATATCACCGCCTGCATCTTTATATGATACGATAGCATCCGTATAATCATCACCGCTGGAAGTGTCCGTAGAATCATTATAAATGATAGCCCCCGATGTAACAAGACTGCCTCCTGATGCATTCCATTGAGCATTGTCAAAAGTAAGTTCACTTCTATCATCCGTATTATTTGTTGTTACAGCGGCATTGTTTAATATTATCCCACCGGCAGTATAACCGTTTCCTGTTGCCAGTTCATCTGCTGAAATATCAGCGTAGCAATGATGATTATCTTTATCAAATACAAAGCCAGTCTGCATTAAAATAATCTTGAAAGTATCGGTTAATGCAGATATCTGTCCTTTGTAAAGCATTGATTTAAAACTGTTTGGTACTTGATTTGCCATGATTTTTACACCTTTTTATGCTATTTTTTATGCTATTTTGCCTGCAAAACTAAAATGTATACTGCCTGCAACAAGATTCCAGTTCGTGCCTTCAACCTTAGTTAAAACATGCCTGTCATCTGTATCACCTAAACCTAACTGGCCGCAATCATTACGACCGGTAGCATATAAATTGTTATATTTATCTATACATAAAACATGAGAATGCCCTGCTGTTATTTTTAACCAGCTACCATCATTTACCTCGGTAACATATATGTGCATATCTGTATCGCCCAAACCTAACTGGCCGTGATTGTTATAGCCTACGCTCCACAAAGAATTATCCTCTTTGATCAATATTGTATATTGGTATCCAACTTTAACAGATTTCCATGCATCTTCTGCTGTACGTTGTGTAAATGTTAATATATTACTCCCCCATGGGGCAGGGATATCCAAGCATAATTGACCGCAATTATTTGAACCTGTTGAATAAAGCTGTCCGTTATTTCTAAGGCCAACAGAGGAATAATTATTGGAGCTAATCTGTTCCCATTGCCCTAAACCCTCAACCAATTTTGGCTCATAATAAGTTGTAAGATATCCATGCCCAAGTTGACCATTAATGCCATCGCCCCATGAATACATGAGACCATCTTCATTAATAGCAAAGCAGCATTTTTGCCCTGCCTCGATATAAACCCAGTTTGAATCCGTTCCGACTTTTGTAAAACTATATCTCTTTTCTGTATCGCCGTGCCCTAATTGCCCTGCATCGTTTGTTCCAGTTGTCCATATAGTTCCGTCCATTTTTAAAGCAATGGAATGATCACCCAAGTACGACATTTTAACATCAGCCCAGTCATTACCTAAACCAATCTGTGTTAATGCAGTCAAAGTGTCAGGCGCGCCTGTTCCGAGAGAACCATCCCCGTTATAACCGATGCCCCATAAAGTATGATCTTCTTTTATATGGAGACTTTTCCCCCCATACGAAACCGGAGCACCGATTGCAGATACAAGAAAACCGCCCGTATCGTCGATTTGCCTGAAAGCATAATGACAAATTTCAGGATCTCTTATAAGAGATTGATAGTATTCATGTCCTGCTGAGTAAATATTGCTTTTTGGTGGCGGAGGCGGCACATAAGGAGTATAGCCTGGATCGCCTTTATGCCAGTACCCGCAAGGATTATGAACATCCGAAAATTCAGCCGATTCCTGCCAATATGGATTGTTTATATATCCTAACTTAATTCCCTGTTTTTCAAAGAACCACGGGTCAGTATTTTGTTTAATCGTATCCCAGCTATATGATGATGGTACTTTTTTAAACGCCCACGGATCAGTACATTGTTTTGCCGTATCCCAGTTATGTAATGACGGAGGTTTTTTAAACGCCCACGGATCAGTATTTTGTTTAATCGTATCCCAGCTATATGATGATGATTTTTTTTTAAAAGGCCAGTTATTCATGGCTCTAAAACCTTTTTACCTGCAAAGCTATAGGTTAAGCCAGCATCAACATAATTCCAGCCCGTACCTTCAACCTTAGTTAAAACATGCCTGTCATCTGTATCACCTAAACCTAAAACACCATAAAGCCCACGTCCTGTGGCATATAAATTACCATTTTCATCTATACATAAAGTATGAAAATCTCCTGCTGCTATTTCTGACCAATTACCGCTATTAATTTCAGTAACATAATAACGTGTATTTGTATCGCCCAAACCTAATTGACCACGAGTATTATGACCTACCCCCCATAAAGAATCGTCCTGTTTGATTAATATTGTATATTTATATCCGTTTGCAACGGCTTTCCATGTATCCCCTGCTGTGCGTGGTGTAAACGTTGTTATGTTATCATGGTACTGCGGATTTGGAATATCCAAGCATAATTGTCCATAAACGTTTGAGCCTGTTGAATAAAGCTGTCCGTTATTTCTGAGTCCAATAGTAGTATAATAGTTAGAGCTAATCTGTTCCCATTGATCTAAACCTTCGACTAATTTTGGTTTTGAATAATTTTCAGAATCGCCATGCCCAAGTTGACCGTGATATCCATAGCCCCATGAATATAAAAGACCATCCCTGTTAATAGCGAAACAACAAAAAGTGCCTGCTTCGATATAAACCCAGTCGGAAGCATGCCCAACTTTTGTAAAACTATACCTTGTTTCTGTATCGCCTAAACCTAATTGACCATAATTATTCCTTCCAGTTGTCCATATAGTTCCGTCCATTTTTAAAGCAATGGAATGATTACTTGAATATGTTGTTTTAACATCAGCCCAGTCATTATCAGAACCAATCCGTGTTAATGTAGGTAAATCATGGATACCGCCCGAACCAAGCGCGCCTTCTGAATCAAAGCCAATAGCCCATAAAGTATGATCTTCCTTTATATGGAGACTTGTTCCGGAAGCACTTGTCTGTGGCACTGGAGCGATTTCAGACACTGCAAAGAAAATATTCGTATCGTCTATTTGCCTGAAAAACAATTGATCAATATCAGGATTTCTTATAAGGCATTGATAGTCTGCTATTCCTGCTGAATAAATTTTGGCTTTCGGAATAGGAGGAAGCGGCGGTGGAACATAAGGAGTATCATCAGGATCTCCCTTATGCCAGTATCCGCAAGGGTTATGAACATCTGAAAATTCAGGGTTTTCCCGCCAGTATGGGTTGTTAATGTATCCCAATTTGATTTCCTGTTTTTCAAATGCCCATGTGCCAGCATATTGTTTTGCTGTATCCCAGTTATATGATGATGAAGGCTTCTCAAAAGGCCAGTTATTTGTATTTGCCATGACTATATTTCAACTCCCGGTGCACCGATAACAACCTGTCCGTTATAATTACACATTGCAGAAGCAATCGGCAGGTGAAACGTCATTGACCATGTTTTTGTTTTTCCATCTCTAATTACAGCGACTTTTCCATTACTCATGTAGATATAATCAAAAAAATCAACAGCACACCATGATGTTCCAGGTATAACAGTTAATTTTAATTCAAGAACGCCATATACATATTCGTATATTTTATTTTTACCGCAAACAAGAATCATGTTTGAAAATATGAACATTTGCGGATATGGAAAACCATCTGTTATAACGGATGTATCAATGGCTGTTAGATTATCAATAACCTGCAAAACTCCGTCTTTGCCGACTGCGCCCTGGCTTTTGACAAGAAACCCGCTGTTGCGCGGCATTCGTTTTGATGGACGCAAGCCTCTTGAAAGTTTCGGTGAATCTATAACAGCTATGGTTTGCATCATGGTTAGATTATTCCGTTGCCAAAATTCTGATTATTATTAAAAGCTCTGTCAATGCCTGCTATCTGCGGCATGGTACTGGTATCAAGATTGTTAACAATATCAAGCTGTTTTCTTATTTCAGGCACAGCTTTTTTTAAAATATCTTTATAATCAGCACCCGGATTTTCGCTATCAATTTTCTCAATAACACTTGCGACAATATCCTTTCTTTTTGCAAATTCAGGATAATCAGAATAAAACTTTGCATTGATTTTATTTAAGGCAGCCTGCTCCATCATCATAGTACCAACTGTTTCCGGCAAAACAAGCAATGCTTTTTCAACAGCCTTATCAATAATTTCCTGTTTTTCTTCTTCTGTAATCATGTTGCTCACTTTTATAATGTATCACTGTTTATGTTATAAGATAAATTCATTCCATTAATCTGCAGGTTTTTGCTTTTTAACGTTCTGGACAGATTCAGTGCCTTTAAATTTGAGTAAGCTTCTTTTGATGCTGCAATAAGTTCAGAACTAACCGTAATGCCGTATCTTGGTGCAAGTCTGATTGCAAGTTTCGTAATTAGAACTTCTTCATAGGCATCAGGAAATGTAAGCGGAGTTGATAAAAGTGCAGGATTGGCAAGCGGTTTTTGACTTACAATATGAAGATCATAAGTTTTGTCTGGAGAATGATAAAGATAAATAACGCCAAGTGGGAAATCAGTATCATAATAAAGATTATTCACGCTTCCACGCGTGGCACGGTTATTCAGTAACCAATATTCATGTATTGGCCTGATGAAAACTTCCGTATTTTCATCAGAATCCTGTGTAAATGCTGTTTCAATCAGAATCGGCCTGTCAGTATCAAAATCACCGCCAGATCCAATTGTATAACTTGCAGTACCGGCAACTACCGGGAAATTCTCATGGGTTCGCCTGTATATATTGATTCCATCAGCAGACATTGTTTTCAGCATGGTGTTCAGTTTTCTTAAACCCCATGCCAATGTAGCCGAATCAGGTGCTTCACCAACCATAACAGCGCCGATTTCTTCAAGTGCAGCTTCTATGTATTCCTGAGCAGTCATAATTACTCCTCAACAATTCCATACGTGCCTTTTTTTTCGCCTGTCCTATCGGTAAGAGTTTTAATTGCAGTTAAAGCTTCCTGTTTAGTTTTATATTGCATATTTTCTATCCGCTGTCCTGATTCTTTTTTAAAAACCTTAAAATGATAGTTTGATAAAGATTCGGTTGTACCATCATCTTTCACGGCTACTTTTTCGGCAGCTACTTTAACAATTTTTTCTTCTTTTTCTTCTTCTTTCCCTAAAAGCAGATCATGCTCTTTTTTATTTCTTACAATTACTCCGTTTACCCATTTTGGATAGGATTTGTGAATATAAGCAGACGTCCAGCCCTGATTTTCAAGATCAACCTTTTCAGAATTGTTATCTGCCCTGCGTGGTTCATCGTATGCTTTGTGATACATATATATTGGAAAATTTTCCATTTGTTATATTTACTCCTTATAGTGGTGTTCAAAATTTATAATAGGGGCGGTATTGCCCCTATTATATTATCCTATGATTCGGCAGCCAAAAGACGGATTCTGGCATAGCACGCCATAAAGAACATCAAATCTCAGGACTTCTTTATCTTCATCAATATCGTAATCTTTAATTGCCCGGACAGATAATCCGTTATAGCTCTCTCTTGCTCCCCATGTTACGCTCTGGGGAATTTCAAGAGGCCGGCATGCAAGCGTGAAACAGTCCTTATGATAAGCAATATTAATCGGATAGGAAGTATCCTCAGTTCCTGCAAAAGTAAGAGCTGCATTATCGGCCGGTGATGCTGTAACCGTCTGCAATGCACCGGATGTAATTATGCTCGGAGAAATCGGGATTGTCATAGCGCCGCCTGATGAAGTTGTATCAGCCGTAACAACAAATTGCCTGAGAGAACCTGTTGACGCTCCTGTTTTTGGGTTTACAGCATATACTCCTGCGATGGTAAAAACATCACCTTCTTTTACCGTAGAAGATGAGGCGTTAAAACCATCTGTAACAAGTGTTGCACCTGTCTGCGATGCACCATTCACCAATGGTGTAGCTGAAGTTGAGAAAAGGCCGGTGGTATGATTCTGAACATTTTGTGCCATGTAAAAATCAAGGCCGGCAAGAGAACCGAGTGCTCCATCAGCAATAATATTGTTAATCAGCTTTTCGTTGAAAAGTCCCTTTAAACCTTTCAGAACTTCTGCTTCTGCTTCGGGATTAAGGTTAACAAACCGGTTTTTTAAAGGAATCGCCTCTTCATTTAACCGTCTCCTTGCGTCGGCAAAAACATCATAACCATCTGGTGCTGAGCCTGGTGTTCCGACCTGGTTATATACTGATTTATACAGTGCATACAGATCAACATCAATGGCATTAGCAATAGCCGACATAGCTGGCTGGATATATCTTTCACTGATTCTTTCAATTGTATCGGTCATCTGTTTTGTTGACCATTCAAAAGATACATGTGCCTGTGTTGCCACAGTAAATGCAACAGTACTTTCAGTTAAGGCGCTGTTTGTCCGCACTCTCGCTTTGGTTGCCCTGAAAACGTTAGGTTTCCGGATACCAAGAGTTTCACCATCCTTTCCAAACTTGTTCTCCCAGTCTCTATAAATTGTTTTCGCCATGCCCAGTTGATTTTCAAGCTGGAGCAGCGATTCTTTTGTAACTATTGAAGATGATACTAAAGTATTTGTTGCAAATGACATTTTTTATTATTCCTTTCAAGCTCCCTGCTTGCGCCTGAACTCTATATATTCTTTCATTGTCATGTGTTCAGGTGTTTTTATATTTCCTCCCTGTGTTTTAATAGGATTTATCGGTGCAGGTGCTTTTGATGTTTTTTTTGGTTTTACTTTACTTGATATTTCCTGTATTGCCAGCACGGTTTCCACCGTTGGCATTGAGGCTATATCTTCTGTAATATCAGGATTTTTCCCAAGATAATATGCTACGTCTCCGGCATTGGGGATTATAGCCAAAACTTCGGCCATTGCATTGGAAATAAAAACATCCTTTACGGTTTCATTAAAATCTTTATATTTTTTTGCTGCTTTGCCAAAGCTTTCCTGGAGTTTTTCCTGTTTTCGCCTTTCAATAATTTTTCGTTCTTTTGCCACCTTTGCTTCAAGCTGTTCTGCTTTTTTCGCTTCAAGCTCAGCGTATTTTTTGTTAATTTTGTAATCAGCCAGAGCTTCGAGGTATTCTTCTTCGGTTTCAAAATCGTCAACCTTTGGTTTTTCGCCGATTTCCGTGCTTTTAGCCAGCTCCTGCTTTCGTTTCAGGGCTTCAAGCTCCATTTCTGCGGCTTCTGCACGTCTTTCGGCGTCGCCCTGTTTTTTCCGCATTTTTGCAAGCCGTTTTTCTACGCCTTTGGGAAGTTTTTGTTTTTCTTTGTCAGAATATGGTTCGTTTTCTGGTTCTTCTTCTGTTTCATTTTCTGTTTCTTCTGGTTCTTCTGGTTCTTCTTCTGTTCCCGATTCCGTTTTTTGCTCCGTTTTTTGTTCCGTTTTCTGTTCCGTTCCCGATTCTTCCGTACTAACAGGAGGCGTAGAATCAACAAAAAAAGATTCTTCACCAGTATCCATAACCTGAACATTTTCTTGCGATGTGCTTATGCTTGGCTGATTTTCGGACATTTTTTGGTCTCCTATGGGGGTTTTAGGGGGACTACCCCCTATTGCCTGGCCTTTCCACCAGTATTGGGGTTATAGGGGCAGCGCCCCTATTGGGTTATAGGGTGTTTACACCCTATTTATTCTGCCGCCGCTAATACAGCGTTTCGTTCTTCTTCTGCCATTTCTGCCAATATTGCCTTGACTTCTTCTTTCTTGGTTTTTTCTTTTAAGGCATTGTCAAGTTGAATGCCTTTTAGTTTTTCTTTTTCCTGTTCAAGCTTGATTTGTTCAAGTTCCAATGTTAGTTGCTGCTGCATCTGCATCTGTTGTGCCTGTGCCTGTGCCTGTGCCTGTGCGGCCTGCTGTTCAGGTAATAATTGTTCAGATGATAACCCAGCAGATTCAACAGCCATTTCACTTTCTTCATCAAGATTATCTGTGCTATCCTGAAATTCAGGCGGTAGCAATTTTTTCAGGATTTCAGCGATATCATTGAATCCATGCACGTCCTGCATTTCAAATAATTTATGAGCTATTACTCCAATCTGTTCAGGATTCAGGTGCGGAAGAAGCGTTTCTATTTTTTTCTGAAACTCTTCTCTCTGTGTAGAATATGAGCCTTCTATTGAAATTGATACATCATATTTCCCCGTAGTCAGATCAACGCCTGCTCCATCATTAACAGATACTATTTTTTCCTTCATATCTTTTCCGAGAATACGGAGCTTTTTTTTGTAATCGTAAATTTCAGGAATCATTGATAATATAATCTTGGCTTCGGTTTCTATGGCAGCCGCAAGATTGTCGATAAAAGCGAACATGCCTGTATCCGATTCCTGCTTTCTTTTTTGAATGGCAACCCCTGATGTTTCATTGCTTCTTTGCCCTAAACCTGCCTCTTGGATACCAATAGTATCTTTCATTTCGCTATCGGCAATTGCTATTTGTGCTTGATTGCCTGCTGAAGAAACCGGCGGTCTTTCACGTATAGGACGCAGGTTGGGAAAGTTTGCATCAACTTTATAAGGCAGATATGGATAGTTTTCATCATTGGCCTTATCCCAGACTTCTTTGTACGCTCCGAGACAGCTATCGGGCATCAGATATGGCTGTTTCGGCTGCAACGCTGCACTTTCGGCATCATTAGACCGGAAATAGTTATACATTTTCACAGCGTCTTTAGCATGCCGTGCAATGCCTCTGGATTCAATTTTTCCGTCAACACAAAGCTGCTTCCCCCAGCATAAAACAATTGGGAACATTGTGCCCGGGATCTTGCCTTCGTCTAATATCCGTTTTCCATCGACCTTTGCCCATCTGATTTCGTATATGGGCACTGCTCTTTTTTTCTGGTATTTTTTCGGTTTTTCTTCAACTACATCGCCGTTTTCAAGCTGGTATAGTGTTTTCGTACCTGTTTTTTCTTTCCAGAAATATTCAGCAACTCTTACAGTAGTTTCAGTCTGCCAGTTGGCAAGTTCCTTGCCGTCAGTTTCATAATCGACCGGCTCAAAATTGTACTGATTTCGATATTCATCCCGCGACATATCAGTAACAATGAAAAAATACTGTCCGTCCTGTTTGTTATCGTCTTCAGCAGCGGGGTCGAAATACACAGAATATGGATTGATTATTCTTTTGATCCTGATTTCCTGTTCAAATCCGGCGTCGTCAATATAATCGGTCAGAATCCGCCATGCTCCACGTCCACCGGCAGCAGCATGAATACCGGCGTATGAATGAATCCTGTCAGCGCCGGAATTACGCTGGATATAACGAACCAGACCTTCTATGACATCAGCGGTATCTGGGTCATCGTGATCATCTACGCCATTCACTGAAATACCAGGAGTATTGAGACGCATATCGCCGTCAATTTGATCAAGAAAGGTCGGAAGTTTATTGATTGTCAAGCATAGCCTGCCTTTTCCTCTCTGCTGAATAACAGACTGTTCCCATTGATCGCCGTTGATAAACTTGAGATCGTTCGTTCCTTTTTCTCTTTCGTCAGCTTCAGCAGAAATTGAAGCATCGAGGCGCTTTCGCATTGATTCCAATATTTTTTTTTCTTTATCATTCGTAGTCATATATAATATTTACTTCCATCCTGATACGGCAGTGCTGGACGAGCCTGGAATTATGTCATTTGGATTTACAACGGACTGCGGAAACGCAGCAGATGTTTTCGTATCAAGAATTCTTGCGGCACAATCCAACATATCGTCATGTATTGAAAAGGGGAACAGTTTGTATTCTTCTTCTACAAATATTTCTGTCAGATTCTCAAGCCTGCTTCCCGAGTTTTTTTTCATACTAACAGCAGGAATAAAAAATCTTCCCTGCTCAAAAAGCGGTATAAGCTTTCGTATCCGGTCTTCTTTCGATATTGTACCGCCGACTTCCCTGATATCAAACCTGTAATTTTCCCTGTTCATTCTATCCTGGTAATGCTCTATATCAGAATCTTTTCCATATTTTTCGTAATATACACCTATCGGCAAATATTTCCGGTGCAATGAAAAAAGAACATCAGCACGTTCTACGAGATTCAGTCTGTCCCGTTCCCAGTCAACTATATAATAGTTATGATCTTCACCCAGTCCGATAATGATGAAGACCGTGTAATCACTGCCCTTCTTTTTCGAGCCGGCAGGATCGCAAAAAAGATAAAGGTTCAGGTTTTCCCAATGTTCAGCAGGCCAATATCGTATCCATTCAGGTTTTAGTTCCTGTGCTTCATCAGCCACAGGATTAAGCAGCATCTGGCAGGAGAAGGTGTATAATCCCTGATCTCTGCGTTTTTTCGCTAAGGATTCAGGATCGAGCAGGACTGGTTTTCCTTTCGCTGTGCCGTCTTCTGTAGCAGGATGCTCACGTGGAGTCAGAGTTTTACGCTTTTTTATAAGGTGATAGGTATCAGCGAAATGATACCGAGTGCCGACCACCCGCATAATTCCATTTTCAGAGCCAAGATTCTGCGACAGTTCCCATGCTGTATTCACCTTTCGTATCATTTCGGGCGTAGTTACCGATTTCTCAGTAATGATATCATCATATATACGAAGATTATAATGCCGGCCTGTCGGCATGCCATCTATGAGCCCTGATGCTTCTATCGTGGCTTCTTTTGGGTTTCCCTGCCGGCGGACAATGATTCCTTCATCTTCAGACCATTTGGGGGATTCTCTTTTCGGATTGTGATATAAAATGTCGGGAAATAATGTTTTTAAATCTTCGTTAGTTTCAAATTCAAGTTTAATCTGACGGAGAAATGTTTTTGCCGCAGGACGGGTGAACGAAAAAAGACCGATAGTGATTTCAGGATTTTTCAGAATATCCTGAATAGTTAGACCGAAAGTAATAATTGAAGACTTCCAATGCGCCCGAGCCCAGAGATCTAAATGAAAATCAGGTGCGGCTTGAACTTCCCTGCATCTATCGTATAACCAATCTCTGTCTACATCCGGCCGCCGGAGCATATACACCATCAAAAAAAAGAGATCATGCAAACAGAGTTCCCTTTTCGCTGTATTATAGCAATTATATCGTTTGGCTTCAGAAAGCAGCTCAAAATACTCCTTATGAGCTCTAATGCGGTGTCTCATACGGCCTCTCATGGCTTTTATTGATTTTTACAGGCTTTACATCTTATTTATCAGAATCAATGCCGGCAAGCGTTCTAATTCTTTCCATTAGATCGTCTGTAAGCTCAGGAAACAGCGGTTTTCCGTCCTTTCCTGTATGTTCGTTATACTTTTTTTCGCCCCAATTTTCAAATCTCTGGTACGCTAATTTCGCCGCTTTAGGGTCGCCTTTGGCGGCTCTTTTCAGCACGGCTGCATCAACCTGCATCAATTCTTTCGCATATCTTCTGCGCTTTATATCGAGCGCTTCCCATTCGATAGCATCAATATCTTCAGGCGAAAAAAAGCGGTATATGGTATTCTCATGGGTATATCCAAGAATTTTCGTAGAAAGCTCACAGCGTGTTATCGGCGGATTATCAGGATTGGTGAAATAATCTAATATCTTCTGACGTTTTAAAGCTATCATTTTTCTATATTTTTCGTCTTTTTCCCGCTTTTTCCGCAATTTATCTAATTTATTCTCTTTCATTATTTTTTTTATATACCTGATATTATTCGCTATTATTCGTTAATATTCGTTAATATTCTTCATTATTCTTTAATATTCGTTAATATTCTGAAAAAGTCAAGAAAAAAAAATAAAAAAAGTTCAAGAACACAAAAGTTTAGATACCTGCCGGCCGGTAGGCAAGGACAAAACCAGCGGAAATGTCTTGTTTTGTATTTTTGTCTAATTTTTTTAAATGGTGTTTTTTATAATAAATACAATAGTTTAAGTATGTTTGGCTTCAAAAACGCCGAAATGACTGGCTTTAAATGTTTTTTTTCTTGTGGTGGAAAGCAGGAAAAATCAATATATGGTATGGTTATAATGTTTGGCGGGAAAGTTGGGTTTGGCACAGGGTGTGCAATATAGATAACTAAAAAGCGAAAAAAAATAACAATAAAAAGAACTGTCGAGGAAAACTCGGCAGTTCGACAAAAGAAAGGAGAGGGAAAAAATGGAAAAAGAAAAAGAAATTTATGCCAGACTGACGACTTTTGAACCCGACCATCCAGATACAAGGTGGGGTTCGAGCTGTATTGAGGTAAGCACCCAAAAAACAGACATACCTGCACCCAGATCGGTTTTGTCCGACCTGGGAGAGCGCAGGGTCAGGAATGGTCATATCGCCAGGTTTTTCCCTGGCGATATAGGTTACAGAGAGTTAAGACCGCTATTTGAATAGTGGCCGATTCACCCCTCCGGTCACCGGAGGGTAAAAACAGCCCTAAGCCGGAGCAAAAAAAGGAGAAAAAAATGCGGGGCGGGTTATGCCTGCTCGCGGTGTGGCGTCGCACTGACGATGATCAGTGCTGAGCCACACCATATAATTCCGGTGTCAGAAGGTGGAAAGACGACACCGGAAAACTTACAAATTCTGTGCAGGGCATGTCATGTTGCACTGCATAAAAAAAGGAGGTAAGAAAATGAAAAACTTTAGCATTAATGATTTTTGGGTCGATTCTCATATCGAGCCGAAACTGGCGGCGGTAGCCGCCCGAAGCCTTGACAGGGTTTTGGGCGACGAAATCACCTTGAAAAAAGATGACTTTTTTAAGCTGGCTCCGGGCTCAACTTCCACCTTTTGCAGATGGGAGCTCAAGGGGCGTTGGGGGCACTGTACCAGCGATGGGTGCGTCACGGAGTTTGATGGTATCCGTCATAAAAAAAAATAATAGCCACTGAACCGGCCGTCACTAAAGACGGTCAACTCAAAGGCGTATCTCACTAAGGTGAGGTGCGCCTTTTTATTAGAAGGAAGAAAAAATGAAAAACAGCTACATATTCGTTGAGTTCGACGACGGGGCGCACTGTCGCTCCGACCACCTCGACTCAGATGCCTTAGCCCTTTTTAGACGTGGCGTCGGGATATCAAAAGTAGAGGTGCGCCACGGCGTCAGCGTGGCGAAAAGAAAGAGGCAGATCCGTGATATGTTCAACAAGTGCACGGACATTGATACATTAGAAGAGATAGGGCGTCTTTTAGGCGTCTAAGAAAGGAGAGAAATATGGAGAAAACAATAATGTTTGGGGAAAAGAAAATTTTTTTTTGGGCCTGCAATGACTCAGAAAGCTACGCCACTATTCGAGTCGCAACTATAGCGGCTCGAAAGAAAGAAAACGATCTCATACGGTTAGAGCCGTATGAGATTAGAAAAATAGAAATGCAGAAAAAGACGGCGTTCTGTGTAATATTGGAACACCGCCATTTTGTTTACGTAAAATAATAGCCACCGAACCGACTGGTCATAAAACCGGTCAACTCAAAGGCGTATTTCACTATAAAGGTGAGGTGCGCCTTTTTTATTGGAAAGAAAGGAAATAAAAAGTGAGAATAATAACAATAACAACAGACAAAAAAACAGAGTTTTGGATACAAAACAATACAGAAAACGTTTCTACGTTTTCTGTTACGGTAACAAATTTCCCAGAAACAATACAATTAAAACCAGGTGAGAGAAAAAAAATAAAAATCAGCGATAACGATAAAGGAGCAGTATTCGTAAAAATAAAACACCGTTCCTTTACTTTATTACATGCCGAAAATATAGAATAGGAAAGAAAGGAGATAAAAAATGGGGGAAAAATTAATAGTAACCCGGCATAACGGGTTAGTGGAATACCTGAAAGAAGAAGGAATTGTAGGCGATAATGTAGAGGTGATCGCACACGCAACCTCTGAAGTCGTTACGAACAGGCATGTTATCGGTGTTTTGCCTCATAGCCTGTCCTGTCTGGCGGCGAGTTTTACTGAAGTTCCGCTTCGATTGCCTGCTGAGTTGCGTGGCAAGGAACTGACGGCTGGAGATGTTAGGAAATACGCAGGAAAACCAGTAACTTATATTGTAAGGAGGTGTGAAAGGTGAAATATGCAATAGACGGAACAGATGGCTATGATAATGGCTATGATGCAGGTTATGACGCAGGTTATGACGCCGGTTATGATGATGGTTATGACGAAGGGGAAATACTCGGGCGTACGAATATGCACGCTGAATTAAGAGGAAAATTGTTTGAGATTTTCCTGAAAAAACCGGCAAAGGCAGATTGGAAAAAAATCTTTGAGGCTTTTGACGGAAATGGGGATGGCAAAGATGGCAAAAATGACGGTAATAGAAGTTAAGGAGGCAGAGCAGTTCAGGGTATGCGATGCCTGCAAATGGCGGGAGAGTGTAGTTGCTGTAAGGGTGGGCGGTTTGGTTATCAACTTATGCGAAGAATGCGTGCTTGATCTTGTTATCGATCTGGATGTAAAGAGCAAAAGATCGCTTATTGAAGAATTTTATAAACAATTTCAGGTGTTTAATGGACAGATATTTAATGGACAGGTTGCATAATGACTATTGAAAACTCAGATATAAATTCAGATATAAACTGTACTACCATAAACTGCATTCAGCAGGTAAAAAAAAAGAACGGCAAGGGATGTATTCATCTGCTGAAATATAACAAGAAAGCTGATTCTAAAGCTGTCCGGCTCTGCGGGCTTCCAAACCGCTGGCTGTGTGTGAAAGACATGCAGTACAGATTACCGGCACTTTCGGTTTCAGCTATTCTGGATTACTGCCAATGCAAGCATAAGTTCTGGCTAAAGCATGTAATCGGGCTGGAAGTAAAGCCGGAGAAGAAATCTCAGGCTATGCTTATGGGAGTCATATGGGATAGATATTTCCAGAATATGGCTGATATAGAAGGGGTTTTTGACATACCGGAACATGAACTGCTGTATGAGGAAAATCTGGCTAAAGTTCATGCACTGATTATGGCTTTCCAGGAACTCGGAATGCGCGGGAAATATTGCGAAGAGTATAAAAAAGAATTTGTAGAGTTTCAGTATCAGATTTTTTTTAATATAGGCGAGCAATTGGTTATAGGTTATGCAGACCGTGCATATCCTGATTATATCGTGGAAACGAAACTGTCGGCGCGACCTGGTGATTTTTTAGAGAAAGAAAACATTGAGCTTCAGGCCGGAACATATCTATTGGATGAAACTCGGGGAAAAAACTGGTTAGGAGTCAGCATGGAAGTAACCCGTGTTCCAATGTTAAGGATTAAGCCGAACGAGGCTATAGAAGGATATGCTAATAGAATGTATAAAGATATAATGAAAAGACCTAAACATTATTTTTCAGCGTATAATAAGAAAGAGAGGGAATTTGGGAAAAAGTTTTACAAGTCGGAGTTTGCGCTGGACAGGATTCGTATGATATACCGTGATGTGTTCAAGGACATGAGGGTAACAGTTGATAATGATTCATGGCTGAAGAATTTTAGGGCTTGTAAGCATCCGTACCGCTGTGAATATTATCCGATATTTAAAAGTGGTGCGGTAAGTGAGGAGTTGTATCAAATTAGGAAACGGAAAGATAAGAATAAAGATAAAAATAAGAATAAGAATAAAGATAAGAAATAAGCATGAAATAAAATTAAGAAAGTGAGGTTAAATGGCAAGAATAAAAAATTTAACGGAATTAATAGCGAAAAAGGATAATGACCAGTCCGGCAGTTTTATAATGATCTATGGCGCTACAGAAGTAGGAAAAACTACCACTATAATACAAACTGCCGCCTGTCCGATATTCTGGATAGCAACAGAGCCTCGTAATATCGGGATATCCATTAAGGCCGCAAAACGAAAAGATCTTGATATAGATTACATGGAGTATCAGGATTTTGAGGATTTAATAAAATTTTGCAGTGATGCAGATAATTTTAAGAGATATAAAACTGTTGTCTGTGATGGATATACTCATCTGATGAATATTAATCTGAGCCTGGAACTGACGACAGAACGGTTTGATAGTCTTAGCGATAAGGAAAAGGGATATAAGCCGTTAATATCTAAAACAAAACTGAGCCAGGAGGGATATGGAGGGATTTCCGGCAATATGAACCGGATTTCACAGTGCTTTATGAGATTGGCCGCTAATAACGGAAAGGATATAATTGTAACCTGTTTGGAGGCACAGAATCCGTCATGGGATAAAATGAAGGATTATGCACCGTCATTAAAAGGACGGGAGTTTCCTGAAGCTATGTTCGGCTTCTTTGATCTGGTAGGAAGGGTGGTTACGCGCAGAAAAGGAGGAAAAGTTGTATATCCACCTATGGTATATTTTGAAACTCCTAAAAAAGCAGTGGACATGGGCGAATCATGGAGTGTAAAATATACTGGCGATAGTGAAGGGAAAAGAAGCGGTGTGTTAAATTTGGAAAAGATAGCGGCGGGATTAAAAATAGGGGGGTATCCCCCCCCTATAACCCCCCCCATAGGGGCGCTACGCTCTTATACAGACAAGAAAGGAGGTATGTAAAAAATAACTGAATATCTTAATATCTTAATTAAATATTCTTAAACATTAAACAAAGGATTAGAATTATGAAATTTTTTAAAGCAAAAGACGAAGATCTAAACTTAGGATTTGAAAACCCGGCTCCCGGAACATCAGTTTGTGTAATCGGTGATGATATAAGATTACTAAGAGCTAAAGATGCTGAAAACTGGGATGGAGAAAAGCGCGGTGAAACATATATTATACCGTTAAGAATCGTAAAAGCGCTTCTGGGGGGCAAAGACAATGAGGGTATGGAGTTCAGATGGATGATCAATGTAGTGAAAAATGACGGCAGTATAAATAAGATTGCTATCAAAACGTTCAGTTATGTTCTCACTCATACTGGACTGATTGAAAAATTCATGGAAAAGTTCGCTGATGATGACATGGGACTTAACCATCCTAAAGTTGTCAGAGCAATACAAACAGCATTGCCTGGCAAGAAATTAATCGTGGTTCATATCCTGACGAAGAGTAAAAAGACCGATGCTGAGTTTGTAGACGTTAAAACAATCCGGCCGGCAAAAAATGTGAATATGGATGCTGAAGATGATGTTGGTAATGATGCTGAAGATGATGTTGATGATATTGATGATGTTGATACTGAAGATAGCTGGGAATAGAATAAAAAAATAAATAGAAATGGGCAGGCAGGTTTGTTTGTCAGTCTGCCCATTTTCAGAAAGGAAAAGCATGTTCAAGGATATCAATGATATTTCTGATTATATTAAACCTTATAAAATACCGGATGGTATGATTATTGTGCAGGATGTCAGCGAACATATAAAACTGTTCGTTGAGAAAAAAAAGAAAAAAGTAAAGACAGTGGATAAAAAAGACAGGGGGGTGTCTAAAAAAATAGGTAAAAATAAGACTGAAAACAAAAACGTTGATAATAAAAAAACTGGAAATAAAACCGGAAATAAAACCGGAAATAAAGCTGATGATAATAAAAAAGCTGAAAATAAAAACGATACCGCTACTATGATTCTAAAAACAGCGGATAAAGTTCCGTTCATTAACCAGGCTCTTTACAACGGTGATTACAGCATCTTGGGGCTTGAGAATCTTTTTACAATCGAACGGAAAATGATCAGCGATTTTCTTGCGTATATTGGAAAGGAGAGGAACACAAAAACCGTTCATAAGTTAGGACGGTTTAAACATATGATTAATCGTGGCGGCTGGGTAGGATTAATAATTGAAGCTGCAGAAGAAGAGTTAATGAAGGGCAGTATATACAGCAAAATAACGCCTGAGATGATCAGACAAAGCTTAATAAGCATGAGGGTACGCTGGGGTATTCATATTTATTTTAACCCTGGCAGAGATTATCTGAAGCGCTTTGTGGTGGATCATGCTATAAAATTCTGGAATGTATGGCATGGAAAGTAAGAGAAAAAAATGGATAAAATGGATAATTTAATAACGGAAAAAAGCAGTTGAAAAGAGCATTTGATTTTTTTTAGGGGGTTTTAGGGGTGAAACCCCTATGGGGTTATAGGGGCAGCGCCCCTATTATGTAAACGTTAAAAACCGGCCTACGCCCAGCACTGTATTGAAAAACTCGATTTTAAAATGGGTCAATAACGCTATATATATCTTATATATAAGACTTATTGACCCATCTCAAGTACGAGTTTTCCCAGATATAGTCTGAAAAAATGCGATTTTTTACGTTTACATAATTTATTGTCCATGTAATCTAACCTATTGTGATTATTAGAGAAAACAGCTAAGTGATTATTCAGAGTCAATATCAGACAAACTGCAATGGAGAAATATCGCTGTTATATTTTTCCGAAAACAGCCATTTTACACGGTCTTGCGGCTGTTTGTCATGGGCTTGTGCCTTTTGCGCACCCATTAAGAAACGGGTTGAGGCAGCCATCATTCAAGTGTGCTTTAATACCTCGCCCTATTGCATAACCATTAATGGGGAAAATGTCAAGAGAAAAAAACAGGTTTTAAGAAATAATTTAAAAATAATTAATAGAGAGAATAAAAATGGCAGAAGTAATGAAAGGATTAATAGAAGAACTAATAAAATTGCCTATATGCGGGTTGATGATATTATTATTCTGCGCAGTAAGGTCAGAAACGCAAGGCAGATCAGGAAATCACAGTTACTGAAAATGGTAGAAAGAAAAATTGATGATTATATCAGGCAAAAACAGGTTGATGGTATATTAAATATCAGGATTATATATCATAACAAGCATTTGAAAGATATATTGAAAGAAGAGAGGTTAAAAGATATACAGGATATTTTAGCAGAAGAATTGAAAGCAAAAGCTGAAATTAAAACCGCTTATGCTTATCTGAAAAAAATTGCCGGTTCTGAAAATTTCAATGATTTCAATTCTCCTGTGTTTATTGTTTTCTATTCTGCTGATGAAATAGAAAATACTGCTGCAATCTGGGATGTTGCTACGCCGCAGGAAAAAGTAAGAATTATCGAAAACTGCATATATGAAGGGACTGGAAACGTAACAGAAGCAGGGTTGAATTATTTGCGGAAAATGGATTATAGAAAATATAAAAAAGTGGAAAAGGCTGTGCGGATTATGGGGAAATTTATAAATAGATTTTCAGAATCTCATAATATGTCAGAATCTCAGAATATGTTTGGGATTTATATAGAATAGGGGGCAAGAACAGTAGGGGTTTCATCCCTAAAACCCCAGTTAGGGGCGCTTCCCCTATAATCTCATAGGGGTTTCACCCCTATAACCCCTATGAGGTATCTAATGGCAAAAATTAGAGGTTTTATTGAATAAGATATACTGACATACCTTTTAAAATTATTTCGCCTCTAAATGGACGTATTAGAGGCTCTAAAGTGGAATTATAGAAGGAGTCAAGATAAAAGGAATGGAAGGAAAAGAAATGGAAGGAATGGATATGCAAAAATCTGAATACTTAAAATTATATCAAACAGACTTATTGTTTCAGAAATTCAGGAATCGCAAGTTATATCCGCAGCAGTTAAAGATATTGCGGTTTTTGAATAATTCAAAATGCAAGGTGTCTATAATCTGCGCACCGTGCGGAAGCGGGAAGAGTCTTGCAGGGATGTTATATGGAGCGGCGTTATATGGAGCGGCAATGAAAGATAATAAAAACAAAGATAAAGATAATAAAAACACTGCTTCTGGGCATAAACTTCATTTTAACTATATCTGCAACGGTATTCAGCTTCAGTCTCAACTTCAGTCAGACTTTCCAACAGCAAGTGTTATGAAAGGCAGGGCAAACTTTAAATGTAATTATATGCCGTCATTAACAGCAGAAGATTGCGTTTATGAAACCTGTCCGCCGCAAAAGAAAGAAACTTGTGAATATAAAAAACATAAAATCACTGCTCTTTTAAATCCTGTCAGGATCTTGAACTATGCCTATATTTTGAATGAAGTCAATTATATCGGTCAATTTTCTGCAGATACTCCTCTCTGGATTTGCGATGAAGCCGATATATTAGATCAGACGCTTCAAAGCATGATTGAGCTAAGATTTTCAATTAACATGATTAAATCTATAGGAAAAGGGATTCCTAAGTTTAAGACGCCTAACGCCCAAAACGGGCAGGGTTTGAAATTATGGAAACAATGGGCAGGGGAGGTAAGAGAAGCCGTTAAAGTTGAGCTTTATGAGCTTCTGAAGCAGCTGCCTGACATTGATAAAAAACAAAAATCTCATTTGGAAAGATTTACGGAATTAAATAATAGCATTAAAAGAACTAAAAGAATGCTGGAACGTATCAATATTTTTCTCAATCATGTGTCGGAAGACTGGATATTTGAAGAGCAGAAAAACTCATATGGCCGCGTCAAGGCCTATTCATGGAAGCCTCTCTGGATGCCGGAAGTGTTTGCTGAACAATATCTCTGGCGGCATGCTGAAAAGTTCGTTCTTATGTCGGCAACATTTCCGCCGCGGCAAATTGTGGCCAAAACAATGGGAATTAAGATCGAGGATATAGATTATTTGGAAATCAAATCGGATTTTCCTGTAAAGAACCGGCCGGTAATTATAGCCGATAATCCTGTTGATATGCGGTTCAAGCAGATTGAAAATAATATACAGGAAAATAAAGAAAAGTTATTAAAAACTATTGATAGGATTTTAACTTATCACAAAGGACAACGCGGCATTATACATACCCATTCATGGAAAATTAACGGCTGGGTGATGAAAAACAGGGGGGTGTTTAAAAAAAGAACTGGTCATGTTCTGATTTCACACAAGCCGGAAAAAGATGATAAGGAAAAGATGCAGACACGGGATATAGTTACAAAAAATTTTATAGAAAAACAGGTAAACGGACTGGTTTTTGTTTCACCTTCGTCCGGTCGAGGTCTTGATCTGCCTGATGATCTTGCACGGTTTGCGATAATCTGCAAAGCACCATTTCTGAATCTGAAAGACAAGCAGGTTTCACAGCGTCTGTATAGATCGGATATTGGGAAATTATGGTACAAGATCAGCATGATTCTTGAATCCGTTCAAATGATGGGCAGGATTGTAAGAAGCAGAACAGACTGGGGAAAGGTATATATTATAGACTTGGCTTTAATTGATAGTATTGCAAAGGATAGAAGGTATTGGCCGGAATATATACTGGAAGCGGTAGAAGTAGAATAAATAGGGGCTTATGGGAAAAAAAGGAGATAATTATTATGGGAAAAGCATTAAAAAATACGTTAACAACAATAGCAGTTGCAAAAGGGTTCTCTGGTATGATACGGACTAAATATCAAGATAAAAAACGGAACAAAACTATTATGAATATCCTGGACAGAATAGATAAACATTCTAATACAGCTTTTAATTTCTGGAAACAGAATGATAAGGATCTGATTTCGTTTTCCAAGAAGAAATTAACGGCCATAGAGAAAGAGTTCGGAGACGGTTTGGATGTTACTATTCATACGTCATTTATCTTGGCAATTCTTGATAATCTTGCTTTAAATTTAAAAGGTGAAAAAAGAAAAGCTATTGAAAACTTGGCAAAAGCTGTTTTTGCGCTGCATAAGTATTTTGATAAGAATCTTGAAAAGTATACTTTTTATGCTGCTGCTGACAGAATTTCCGTAAAATGGGAGGGATTATCGTGAAAACTTTATTAATTACAGGCGGGAAAACTGTCTACTTTAGTTGGCAGATGAAAGCCCGTTCCTTTTTGCAAAATTTCTCTTGACATTATTATACACTTTATGATATATGTATAAACCATGAGAAAAACTTTTCGCTATAGAATTTTTCCAACACATAAGCAGGCCACAGTCCTTGAGCAAACACTTGACGGCTGTCGCTGGTTGTATAATCATTTTCTTGAGCAACGCAAAAATGCGTGGGAAACGGAAAAGAAAAGTCTTTCTCGCTATGATCAAAGCAATACTTTGAAAACCCTCAAAATAGAACACCCCTTTTTGGCTAATATCTTCAGTCAAACACTTCAGGATGTTTCTACCAGAATAGACCTTGCATTTAGAGCTTTTTTCAGACGTGTAAAAGCTGGTCAAAAGCCTGGATATCCAAGATTTAAAGGTAAAGGAAGGTATGATTCCTTTACCTATCCTCAATCCGGTTTCAGGCTTCTTAAAAATGTTGTCAGGCTTTCCAAGATTGGTTGTGTCAAGATCAAACTTCACCGGTCTATTGAAGGTAAGATCAAAACCTGCACTGTCCGGCGAACACCTACTGGAAAATGGTTTGTAACCTTTGCCTGCGATATTGCACATAAACCTGTTGAACAGCCTATTAATCCATCTATCGGTATTGATATGGGGCTTGAATCTTTTGCCACACTTTCTAATGGGGAACAGATTGAAAACCCTCGCTTTTTCAAGCATGAAGAAAAAGCCCTTGCCAAAGCTCAACGTAAACTTTCTGTGCAGAAAAAAGCGTCTAAAGCCAGAGCAAAAGTCCGTAAAATAGTTGCTCGTATATACGAAAGAATTAACTGGAAACGTCATAATTTTGTTCACCAAAAGTCTCGTAAACTTGTGAACAGGTTTAACACCATTGTCGTTGAAAACTTGTCTATCAACGACATGAAAAAAGATAACTTTCGTTGCATTAATAAAAGCATTGGTGACGCAGCATGGAGAATGTTTCTTGATTGCTTGAGATACAAGGCAGAGTGTGCCGGTTCTCGTTGCATTCAAGTTAATCCTGCCTATACAAGTCAAATATGCTCCAATTGTGGCAACAGGCATAAGCTCAAATTGTCTGATCGTATGTATCATTGTCCTTGCTGTGGTTTTTCTCTTCAAAGAGATCATAATGCGGCGTTAAATATTTTAGCTCTGGGGCTACAGAGCTTTTCTTTGGAATAGAAGCCGTCTGCTTTAGCTGACGGAGTAGTCACTACTGTGTTCGCAGCTATAGTTTTATCTTGCTGGTTTGTTCGCCAAACTATACAAACAGTAGAAGAATTAACATTATGTCAACAGACTGTAATTGAACAATTAGAAAAAAAGGGGGGGATTTACAGTGAAAGAAAATAAGAGAAAGTTTGATCCAATCAGTGAAGCCGGACTAAAGACAATTTTTTACATTGAATATGTGAATTATCCGTCAAGAAAACTATATTCATTAAAAGAACTGATTCCTAAAAATTATGATTTAAAAGAAGCTGTAGAATTATGTAAAAAAATGGGGCTGGAAGTTCTTTGCGATTACATGGTAGTTCGCAATAGTAATTTTTTAAGAGCCATAGGGGCTATAAGGAGGGAAAAAAATGAGGCATTTTATAATTGAAGAGTTTCTGTGCCCCTGCTGTGGACAGGGAGTAGAAGAAATGAGCAAAGGTTTACTTTATATGCTTGATACGGCAAGGGATATAGCCGGTATTCCTTTTATTATCAATTCAGGGTTCAGATGTCCTAAGCATAATAAAGAGGTTGGTGGATCGCCGGCAAGCAGTCATTTAGAAGGCGTGGCTGCTGACATTAAGGCTGATAATAGTAAAAAAAGGTATCTTATCGTAAAAGCGTTAATACAGGCAGGATTTCACAGGATGAAAATCGGTGAAAAACATATTCATACCGACATAGATCCAGATAAGGTAGCGCCGTCGATGTCAATATATTTTCGTGAGTATAAAAAATAATAGTAGGCTCAATTAAAAGAAAAGTGAAAAAAGAAAAGCCTGCTATCAGTCTTGGCGGATTCATAGCAGGCTCAAAAAAGATGGGATTTTCAGCCTCCCTTTCTTTTCTTTATATCCAAAATTTAAATTAATGTCAATTAAAAAAAAATAAAAAAAGAAAAGGGCACGTATAAAACTATATGTGCCCTCAAAAAAAAAGGAGGATAAAGATGGAAAAGGTTGAAAAAAGAAAAGAAAAGAAATGCTGATCTGTAATTTTTATTTATTATTAACCAAAATAACCGGTTAGTCAAGACTAAAAAAAAAGGAAAGGAGAAAGAAAAATGGTTAATGAACTAATACAGCGTCCTACAGCGACACGTTTAGCAAATACGTATAAAAAGGCAATTGACGATATGGAGCGAGCCTTTGAAAAAATTGAAGAATCTAAAAAAACACTTAAAAGTGCTTATGGTGATACTACGTCTTTTTTCCCGTTTGGGTTTAACCAATGGAATCTTGATAAAATAAAAAAAGAAATAAAAAAGAATTGCTGGAAACAAATTATAACAATGTTTGAACTCCCAAAATTTATGACAAGCAGAAGGTTTGACAAGTTATGGAAAGAGATAGATAACGGCAAAACTCCTGAAATTACTGAGCAGAGTGTAACAGATTTTTGTAACAATGTCTATGCAGAATTAAACGGTATTTTTGATGAACTTATGGATGAAGCTTACCGTTGGCTGCATCCATACCGGGACAAATTTAAAACTAATAAAAAATTTGAGACCGGAGAAAAAGTAATAATAAACGGCAGTATTATTACAGTAAAAATTGCTGAAAATACATATACGACATATATAAGCGCATATGCAGGAGAAAAAATACAAACATTGGATACTGTATTTCATTTATTAGACGGAAAAGAAGTGGTTAAATATCCTGGTAATGCACTGACAATTATTAAACAGGCCATTCAGGATAAAAAATGGCAATGCAGTTCAAAATATTTTAACTTTAAATGGTATAAGAAGGGTACTCTGCATATTCAATTTAAGAGATTGGACTTATTGAAAGAATTTAATAAAAGAGCTGGCAAAAATAGGCTGAAAAGTCAGAGTGAAAATTTCTAAGTAGAAAAAGGAGGGGAAAATGATCGAAATAAAAGATAAGATTGTTATTTGTGCGGACAATATTCATTCTGAACATGCATCAATGGAAGAAGCATGGCAGACTGAACCTACTGAATCCTGTTATGTAATTGATTTTGAAACAGGCAAAGTATGGATACCTGTCATAGATAGATATAACAATTGGTGGGGTGATTGGAAGCTTGCCTCGCCACGTGAAACAGGAAAACTTCTTGAAAGATTCAAAGATGCAAATCCTGTAAAGTTTGATTATGGAAAAATCAAACAAAAAACAGAAAATGCTTTACGCAAAATAAAAGATAATGCAGTTATATTGGAAATGGCAAATAGATTAAAAATTAAAATAAGATAAAACAAAATTAAGGATATAAAAAATGATTGAGATCATAATATTGGTTCTGGTAATAGCAAACTTGATAATTGAATTGGCAATATTATTAAAATTACGGGGTTATAGGGGTTTTAGGGGTGAAACCCCTATGGGCAACGCCCCTATAAAATTACAGGATAAATATGCAGCAGATTTGGATTTTCTTGTAGAAGTTCCACCCCCCAAACAAAGAGAGGAGAAGTAAAAAATGCGCGAAATTTTTAAAAACACGGAAGAGGCTCTTGTTTGCGGTAAAAACGCTGATATAGAACAAATGCTTAAAATTGACAGGGCGAAAACTATTTATGAAAAGCAGTATGAACGTTTGAAGAACTTTTCAGGCATGGGATTTATGGAGAAAAGCACAAAACTTTTTGAAATTGCAAAACAGATACAGTTTTGTAACGAAACAAACAGGGCTTATTATGAAAGATAAGTTAAGAGCTCTTTTAATCAAAAAGTCCTTTAAATATTCAAATAAGCCGGTATTTACTTTAGTCTCTGGGCGGAAGAGCCAGTTTTATATAGATTGCAAAATGACCACCTTGTATTCTAAAGGCATGGTTTATACCGGCAATGTTATCTATGATATGATTGCGGATTTGAGTGTTAAAGGTATTGGTGGACTAACACTGGGCGCTGATCCTATCGCACAGGCAACAGCAATGATAGCAGGGCAAAAGGAATCTGATCTTATTTCTTTTGTAATCCGCAAAGAACCAAAAAAACATGGATTAATGAAATGGATTGAAGGGGATATTCATTCTGGCGACAGTGTTGTAATAATCGATGATGTAATAACAACCGGCGGTTCAACCATACAGGCTATTAATAAAGCTGAAGAATCCGGCTTATATATAGTAAAAGTACTTGTCCTGGTTGATCGTGAGGAAGGCGGAAGAGAAAATATCCGCGATAGAGGCTATGAAGTAGAATCGGTATTCACCAAATCGGAACTGTTTGGAGTGCAAATGATTATCAATATTATAAAAAAAGCAGACAGGCAGAGCCAAAGCTTAATGACTGATTTGGATCTGGACGTTGTGTATGGTTACTATCTTCAATATTATCTTGAAAATGATAACGTTGAAGTGTTGGACTCCGAAGAACTCGAGAAAAAAATAAAAAAACTTGGCTTTGATGTTCGTGATGATAGAATAGTTCGGAATGAACAATTTAAGCAGTTAATAGAAAGATAAAAACATGGAATTTTACGAAAAAACCGGCAAGGTTTATTTAATGGAAAACACGGAAAATGGCGGCAAAGTCTATATAATGGATAAGGAAGATTTTGACGTTTTAATGCCTGATATCGAAAAAGACGAACTGCTTGACCAAATCCTGAAATTTTACTGCGAAAGATTGCCGTAGCGTTAATTTTAGGCGCTAAAATTTAAATATATAGGGGTTAGCATATCTAAATCAAAAAAGTCTCTAATATTGGCTATAAGGTGGTTATAGTGTGGTATCCCTATGGAGAAAAAAATAACATGCAAATAAAAATTAAAGATATAAAGATTGGCACGAGATATCGCAAGGATATGGGAGATTTGCAAAAACTTGCCGATAGTATTAAGAAACAAGGCTTGCTTCAGCCTATAGGAATTGACCAAAACAATGTACTGGTTTTTGGACAGCGGAGAATGGAGGCTTGCAAGCTGCTTGGTTATGAAAGCATTGAGGGAAGAATTGTTGATGTTAGCAGCCTTTTGGAAGGCGAATTGGCAGAAAATGAAGTTCGGAAACAGTTTAATATTGAAGAAAGAGTTGCTATTGGAAAAGCTGTTGAAGATATGTTAAAAAAACGAAAATGTAAGAATCTAAAAAATATCAAAACAAGAGATATTGCAGCAAAGCAAGCGGGATTTGGCGGGCATACTACTTATCAAAAAGCGAAAGTTATTGTAAAAAAAGCAGACAAAAAACAGATAGAGCGGATAAACACTGGTAAAAGCTCTATAAATGCAATTTATAAGGAAATTAAAAGGGTTGAAAGAAAACAGGAATTAAAAAAAATACCGGCTGGCAAATTAGAGGGCAAATACAATGTTTTGTTGGCAGATCCACCATGGCAGTATGCTCAAAACTCCACTTCAATGAGGGGTGTAGCAGATGATCATTATCCGACAATGACTATAGAAGAAATTCAAGCATTACCGGTAAAAGAAATAACACTTGACAATGCTGTTCTTTTTCTATGGGCAACAACGTCGATGCTTAAAGAGGCTATTTCCGTAATAGAAGCTTGGGGGTTTAAATTTAAAACATCAATGGTATGGGTAAAGTCCTATATCGGCACAGGGTTTTATGTCCGTAGTAAACATGAAATTATTCTTATTGGAATTAAAGGGAGTTTTCTTCCAATGACAATGGATCTGCCTGAAAGCGTTTTCTTCGCCGATAAAGACAAACACAGTAAAAAACCATCGAAAATTTACGATATTATAGAAAGCATGTATCCAGAACAACGTAAAATTGAGCTTTTTGCACGAAACTTAAGAAAAGATTGGGCAAGTTGGGGTAATGAGATCGAAAAAATATAGAAAGAAGTGCGGGGATAAGAAAAATGAACAGAAAAAAAAGAAATATACAAAAGGTAATACCGTCCAGTTCAAAAGCTGATGATAACAGGAGAAAAAAAAGAAACCGGCAGAGGTACGAAGAATTTAAGGCCAAGCATCCTGATAAAACATTTCCTGATATTAACTTTGATGCTGTGTCTTACCGTAAAGGTTATAAACTGGTTTACAAATGTATAGTCTGTGGAAAAATATCATTTTCTTACAATGGAACAAAAAGGCAGGTTTGTGATAGGAAAATTTGCAAACAGATTTATTTATCATCTTACAGGTATGTTAAATATAACAAAAGCCGGTATAAAATATATGCAGATAACAGAAGAAAGAAGAGAAACCGGCAGAGGTATGAAGAATTCAAAGCTAAACATCCTGATAAAGTATTTCCTGATATTAACTTTGATGCTGCACCATACCGTTATGGTTACCGCAAAATAGGACGATGTAAAATTTGCGGCCGGACAACCAAAGGAGTCTGTTGCAATAGAAGCATATGCAAAAGAATGCTGCAAGTATATCATAACTATACAGGTTCGCTGGAAAAAAGGAAGATATATAAATCCGGCCGTATAGCAGGTAATAAATCAAAGGAAAACTTGAGAAAATGCAAGGCTATGGAAATATTAGGATACAGATCAAAAAACTGTGATGGGTATATTCATAACGGCAACTGGAGTTTATGTCAAAAATGTCTTGAAATGAGAAACCAAAGATTAGGGGTAGATGAATCAGGATATAATTATGAAACATACCATGTACATATTTAAACCTTTATATTTTAAAGACAAACTAAAAATAATAAATCCTGAAGGTTTTATCGGTGTTGTTACTCTTTGGTCAGGTGTAGAGTGGGTTGTTAAGCGGTTATCAGAAGTTGGTGTTGATCTTTCTAAAATAGCTGTTATTGGCAATCTGCGCGGCAATGGATTTCCTTATCTTATTAGAAACCTGCTTTATAATCCGCAAATTACTCATTTAGTCTGTTGTGGGCGAAATCGTTACGGTTCATTAGAGGATTTAGTGTCTTTTTTTACCAAGGGTGTTGAACAGGTTAAGGAAAGTTCGCCATATCATTTTAATAATCAAACAATACCGGCAGTTCGTATTATAGGCAGAACTCGTATACTTGATTCGCTGGTCAAGCCTGAAGATTTTAAACCTAAACCTGAAATTACATATCTTGGTGAATTATCAGACAATCAAAATCTTGAAACTGCCAAGAAATATTTTTCAGGAGTATCCAGTATTAATCGTTCTTTAAGCTGCCGTAAAGAAGTTCCTTTACCTGAAGTCAGCATCAGCACTTTACCATGCAGTCCAGCGTCCTTTACCATCACAAAAAAAGACGTAGTTCAAGCATGGGAAGAACTGGTTTTTATACTTTACCGCTTCGGCAGAACCGTGCGTCTTGCAAAAGGCAGACGGAAGGAATTACAGAATGTTAGAGTCATAGTAGAGCAACCTGTTAAAGATCCGGATCAAAGGCTTTTAAAATACTGGTTCAACGAAGATAAAATAAAATTGTATCAAAAAGATATCCTGTCTGGTGGAAAACCTGCGGATGTTTCTTATACATACGGGCATCGGGTCAGGTCATATTTTGGCATAGATGGTTTGACAACAGCTATTGAAAGACTCCTAAAAGATAACGAAGACCGCAAATGTTTTATAGCGCTTTGGGATACCGGAAATGATATGGGGGGTGAGAAAAGCACACCATGTTTAGTGTCTCTCTTTTTTCGATATTATGAAAAGAAATTGACATTAACTGCTAATTACCGTACTCATAATGCTATCGATGCCTGGATATATAACTTTTACGGATTAAAGGCTATCCTGGATTTTGTGGCAGATAAAACAGGTATGGAATCAGGAGCAATAACCGTTATAAGCAATTCCATAAGCATAGACTTAGATGAAAGCACCATTGCAAGAGCAGCTTTATTGGTAAAGAATAGAAAAACATCGATTAAAACTGATCCTAACGGGATCTTTAATTTTACTGTAGATAAGCAAAAGAATGAGATTATTGCACGGCACTGCACTGAAGACGGTCTTTTAATACATGAATATCGCGGCAGAAAGGCTGAATCAATCCAGCATAAGATTTATAGAGATATGGCTGTGTCTGATTTAAACCATGCCATGTATATAGGACGTCAGCTTGCATTGGCGGAAATAAATTTAAAAAAGGGGTTTTAGGGATGAAACCCCTATGGAGGTGAAAAAGTGATATATTCAAAATGTAAACGATATTATAAGTATAGACTTGAGGAAACCTTTGAGTTTCAATTAAGACGATATGGGATTAAGGATTGTTTTTGCAAAACTCCTTTCATTGAACTGACAGGAGGACGAATTATAATTAAAAAAGGTTACGCTTGGGACGGTGCAAGCGGCCCCACTATAGATACCAAATCAAGCATGAGGGCTTCGCTTGTCCATGATGCTCTTTATCAGCTTATCAGGTTAAAATTGCTGCCGTTTTCATATAAAGCCATAGCGGACAAGAACTTTTACAATATTTGTCTTCAGGATGGTATGTGGAAATGGCGGGCTAAACTATGGTATAAGGTTGTTGCGAATTTTGCAGATTACGCTGCTGAACCTAAAAAAAGAAAAATACTCATAGCACCGTGAAAGGAGAGAAAAAATGAAAAGACTTTTTAGTTTAATTGTATTCTTTATTATTACTTGCGCCGTTGCGGTATCTGCCGGCAACGGCAAAATAATCACGGCGTCATGGACTTATCCTGAAGATATTGAAATTGCCGGTTTTAAACTGTACGCCAATCACAAGCTTGTCCAGACCTTTGAAGATCCGGCACTGCGTGAATGGACAGGCAGGATATGGGTAAAAGACGGTGATAATATCTTCGGTATTACAGCCTATACCGCAGATGGTCTTGAAAGCGCTTTCAGCAACGAAGTTATAGTTAATTATGACTTCACACCGCCTGCTGCGCCAATATTAACTGAAATTGAGTGAAGATGTTGCATGGCTTCTTCGGCATAGGAGTTTTAGGGATGAAACCCCTAACTGGGGTTTTAGGGGTGAAACCCCTATAGCGTCTAAATATGACGTTCCAGAGAAGCCATTTTCTTTTCTATAGCAATAATTTTTTCTTCAATTCTTGCCAGAGCAATCATTATCTTTTGCTGGTCATTCTGCTCTTTTTCTATTTTATTGTCTAAAAACTTAAAGGCTGCAAAACCTACTGTTAAAATACCTATTAATGCTGTAATTGTTATTTCAGGAATCATCTAATCACGAGCCGGTTATTTCAATATTAACGTATTGTGTTAATGTTGCTGATGAAGATTTTTCATATGCTGAGCTTTCAACCCACCGGTTAAAAACTTTACTGCCTGTTGTTGGTGATGCTATAGTTATACAACCTTCTTGGACAGCAGAATTGTTAAAATCACCTGTTGCCCATTCATACTTCCATGTACAGATATCCGCACCCTTTCCATCATTATCAGAATCAGTATCGTTTGTTTTCGGATAACCTGAACTTGGTGCTTTTTCCGATCCTGATATCGGAGTCATACTATCATAAGTATCCGATTTGGTTGCCGCTGTTGAACCAGTTCCAAGAACACAGTTTGCAAAAGCATTTGTAGGCGTTTCTCCTGCAAGCATTTCAGTGCAATAAAGATCGCCGTCATTTGTTATTAAATTATGTGTTTTTCTTATTTCCTTCCTGCCATCTTCATGTTTTATAACAGTTATGATACTTCCCCTTGAAAAAGCTTTGTCATTAGTCATTTTGTAAAATTCTCCATGTTATTTTTTTCTTTTGTTAGTAGGTTTCCAACCGTGAGCTACAGCATTTAATAATCTTTTTTGCTTTTCTGCTTTTTTCTTCGTAGTTCTTTTAGCAGACACTTTACCTCCATGTGTTACCCTGTAACCGCCTTTTACTTTTTTTATTCTAACTGGCATATTTATATCTCCATTCTTTTGGATTCTTAGGCGAGTAAGGCTTTTCATAATGAGTTCTGTAACTGAAATTTTTATGTTTTATTGTTGACTTATGCTTTCCCTTTTCAGTTTCTATCAATCTCAAGCTTTGCTTTCTTGATCTGTCTGTTATCAACGGAACAAGTTTTTCAGCATTTTTTGCCTTGATTTCTTCGTTAAAATCGTTCATATCAGCAATAATTTCAGCCAGAACAGCAGGGTCTCTTTGATTGGGAGAATCCATGTAAAACTGTCTTAATCGTTTATACAGTAAAGCTTTTCGCTCTCTGTATTTAGATTTTATCTTATAATCATGCCATTGGATTTCTCTTTTTTCCGTAATGCCGGAAGGACTGAAAGACAGCCATCTTAATATCATATCAGCTGTATCACCTTTCAGACGTTCACTGCCCCAGAATACAGGCTTGCCGTTTCTTGTTGTAACACCTTCTGTTGATTCCCGCAAGCCCCGTGAAAGGTTACCGATAGCTGTTGGTGCAATTTTTTCAAAGCCTTCCTGATAGAAACCTTGTGTTAGATTTTTTGTACCTTCGTAAACATCAGCAACAACACTGCCAGGAGCTCCTAATAAATCAAAAGTTGTTTCCGGCATATCAAAGTTTATCGCCAAACTGCCTTTTAGTGATATTCCTGCAAGCCCGGGCAACCCATATCTTACAAGATCACTCCCGCCAAAAGCCTGTATTATATCTTCTTCAGGGTCATCACCGCCAAACATGCTGAAGATTATCTTCAATATAAACATTGGGATAGTTGCTCCTATCCCCCCAAATAGCCCACCGGATAAAGCCATGTATGCAGCAGCGCCATACTGTTTTTTTACAAGACCAAGCCTGAGCATTTCCTGCAAATAATTATGGACAAAAGTCTGGAAAACATAAGTCATTTGTAAAATTCTTGCACCTATATGTTCCCCTCTCATGTGATATGGCCTTGCTTCTTTCCCATAGACACCATGAGCCAGATCAGAAGTATCCTTTGCTTTGGTTAAAATATCATCATGGACATTGCCGTCTTTATCAACAAGTTTTTTGCCTGTCTTTTCGCATAAAGCTGTATAATTGGCGAAAATAGTTGTTGCCCTGTTAATTCTTTCTGTTACTCCAAACATCCACATTGATTTTTCAATCAGCCAGTTCCACGCTTTTGCATATTTGTTCTGGATTGCTTCAAGTGCTTCCCTGTTAAATTGCGGGGCGTCATAACCCTTTTTTTCTATTTCTGAAAAGACCGCTGCCTTATCTGCTGAAATCTGTTTTTTTAATCTGTATTTCCCATAATCCTTTCCTGCATTTATTATATGCCTAAAAGCAATTTTAAATGGAACTTTTAATTCTCCATTCATAACCGCAGGAACTGCCATTGCCATATTGGTAACATTTACTGCCGCTGATGAAACACGAAATCCAAGATACCATACAACAGCCATACCTTTGGCTGTTGCTATAATATTATCGGCAAATTCCCTGTTTTTCAGGATATCCTGTAATGCAGAAGTTGCTTCTTTATATGCTTTTTGCTGCCTTGCGGCATCCATTCCACGTTTTCTTACAACATTCAGATAATCTGAGTAATCTTTGGCCGGATTATTTTCCTGAAATTCCGGCCATGAAAGATCACGTCCTGTTATTGTCTTTAAACCATTAATTGCTATCTGCTGTTTTGCAAAACCGCCTGCTGCCGCTTCGGTAGCTGCTGCTATAGCCTTTATTATATCTGTCTCATAGCCTCTTTTTACGTCAATGCCTGTTGCATCAGAACGGCCGATCATCCTTGCGCGAGAGCCATGCCCTTTTAATTCATTTGCATATTGAGTAATAAAAACTTCAGCAAAAGCACTATCAAAATCTTCGTTTTTTGCCATACTTTCCATTACACTGTTTATCATCTGTTCCTGTGCTAACAGCGGTGCAAGTGTCTGGAATAAATCTTCAGAAAATAAACCCTTATGTGTAAATTTTGTTGTATATCCTTTCCTTTCAAGAGATTGCATGTATTGTTTTGCTTGTAATTTAGTTGGAAAGAATTTAAGCTCACTTGGAACACCAGACTTTTTGCCTTCAACTCTCCATTCACCGGACTCTCTTATGCGCGGGAAATAATATCCCTGCCGGTCGCCCATCTTTTGCATAGCAGTTTTCAGGCTTATTTTAACAATCTTTCCGTCTTTAATGGTTTTTACTTTTGGCACTGGTTTTCCAGCCATTTTTGCCATTTTTATTATATCTTCCATGCCTTTAATATAATGTTTAAATAAATTTCGGGTCATTTTCCTGAAATCAATCAAGGCATGTTTTGCCATATCCGGCCATTCGGTTAATTCAGCGGCTTCAGCCTGAAATGCTGTTAACCATGCTTTGTCTCTGTTTGATTCAGCAGCAATTATTTCATCCTGAGTATTTTTAACAATGAATTTTTCACTTTCGCTGTCAAAGCTTACCTTGTAACCAATTGCATCAATATCTCTTTGGACAAGATATTTTTGAAGTATTTCATAATCCTTC
>Ga0190329_1000008_pt1 | contig 58542 bp, 55 predicted proteins | sample 48720423_MG_FD_161655 | JGI IMG/M metagenome (GOLD analysis project Ga0190329, IMG submission 161655) | Hydrothermal vent sediment bacterial communities from Southern Trench, Guaymas Basin, Mexico - 4872-04-2-3_MG | ecosystem: Environmental > Aquatic > Marine > Hydrothermal vents > Sediment ... | reverse complement strand
AGAAATACAAATGATATTACTCAAATTCAAACAGTAGTTTTTATGCTTTTAAGAATGGTAGCTTTAGCACCAGTTATGGCAATTGGTGGTACAGTGATGGCTATATCAAAAAGTCCAAAACTTACAATGGTTCTACTTGTTTCTATTCCAGTAATGTCAATTGCAGTCTATTTTATTGCAAAATATACAATGCCATTATTTAGATCAATGCAAAAAAAGATTGATAAATTAAATAGAATATTAAGGGAAAATTTAACAGGTGTGAGGGTAATCAGAGCGTTTACTAAAACAAATTATGAAAAACAAAGATTTGAGAAAGCTAATGAAGATCTAACTCAAACAGCTTTAAGAGTTAATCGTATATTTGCTTTAGTTTTTCCATTGATTATGTTAATAATGAATTTTACTATAATCTTTTTATTTTGGATAGGTGCAGTACAGGTTGATAAAGGTAGTCTTCAGGTTGGAGATATAATGGCCGTGATGCAGTATGTAATGCAAATAATGTTTTCATTTATAATGATTTCAATGATTTTCATTTTTATTCCAAGAGCATCTGCCTCAGCAGAAAGAGTGTATAAAGTAATTAGTTCAGAATCAAAAATAAAAGATCCTGAAAAACCAATTTTACCAAAGGGCAAGGGAGAAATAGAATTTAAAGATGTGACATTTTATTTCGACGAAGCAAAAGAACCTGCATTGGAAGATATTACTTTTAAAGCACATCCAGGTGAGTTTATAGGTATTATTGGAAGTTCTGGATCTGGAAAAAGTACTTTAGTCAATTTATTATTAAGGTTTTATGATATAACCGAAGGGGAGATTTTAATTGATGGTATTAATATTAAGCAAATTCCTCAAAAAAAATTAAGAAAAAAAATTTCTTTAATTCCTTCAAGACCTGTCATTTTTTCTGGAACTATTGAAGAAAACGTTAGAATTGGTAAAGAAGATGCTACCGAGGAAGAAATAATTGAAGCATTAAAAATTGCACAGGCATGGGAATTTGTTTCTAAATTGCCAAAAGGTATAAAAACAGAAATTGCTCAGGGAGGGACAAACCTTTCTGGAGGTCAAAAACAAAGACTTGCAATAGCAAGAGGAATAATAGGTAAAAGAGATATTTATATTTTTGATGATTGTTTTTCGGCATTAGATTTCAAAACAGATTCAAGACTACGACTTGCATTGAGAGAAAAATTAAAAGATTCAACTGTTATTATTGTTTCATTAAGAGTTGCTACAATAATGAATTCTGACAAAATAATTGTTCTTGATAATGGAAAAATTGTGGGGATAGGAACTCACCATGAATTGATGAAAACATCCACTATATATAGAGAAATTGTTGCTTCTCAGCTTTCCGAGGAGGAGATAGCATGAGTGAAAACAAGAGACCGGTAAGTAGATCAAGAGGTGGGCATGGTGGCCCCATTAGAGTAGCTTTTGAAAAACCCAAGAATTTTAGAAAATCGTTTATAAGATTGATGAAGTATTTAAAACCTTATATAATTCCGTTAATTATTATTTTTGGCTTAGCAATAACTGGAACTGTATTAAGTATTATGGCGCCAAAGATATTAGGGAAAGCAACAACTAAAATTTTCCAAGGATTTCTTGCTAAAAAAATATTTCCAAAAGCAAAATTAGATCTTGATGGTATATTACATATTTTAATAAAAGTCGGAATTTTGTACGCCCTGTATGCTTTGTTTATGTATATTCAACAATATATGATGGCCGGTATATCTCAAAAAATTGTAAAAACATTAAGAACACAGGTCATGGATAAATTAACCAAACTTCCATTGAAATTTTATGATTCAAGAACCCATGGAGAGATTCTTAGTAGGGTTACTAATGATATTGATTTGATTAGTAATACTCTAAATCAAAGTTTAACTCAGTTTGTTACTTCAATAGTTACAATCGTTGGGGTTACTATAATGATGCTAACAATAAGTCCTTTATTGACATTAGCAACTCTTGTAATTTTGCCTCTCAGTATAATCATTATAAGTTTTATAGTAAAGAGATCTCAAAAGTATTTTAAAATGCAGCAAAAATCAATTGGGGATGTTAATGGACATGTTGAAGAAATGTTTGGAGGATTTGTTGTTGTTAAGGCGTACAACAGAGAAGAAAAAAGTATTAATGCTTTTGAGAAATACAATGAAGAATTGTATAATGCTGCTTGGAAAGCGCAATTTATTTCAGGGGTTACAATGCCTTTAATGAGATTTGTTAGTAATCTTGGATATGTGATAGTTGCTGTAGCTGGTGGTGTAATGGTTACAAAGCGTACAATTGAATTGGGAGATGTTCAAGCTTTTATCCAATATTCCAATCAATTTTCTCAACCTATTACTCAAGTTGCAAATATTATGAATATGATTCAGTCTACTATAGCGGCTGCAGAAAGAGTTTTTGAAATATTAGATGAAGAAGAAGAAATTCCCGATCCAGTTGATGCAATTGAAGTTAATAATGTTAAAGGTGATGTTAGTTTTGAACATGTGTACTTTAGTTATTTGCCAGAAAAGAAATTGATTGAGGACTTAAATATTGATGTAAAAAGTGGTCAAACTGTTGCAATAGTAGGCCCAACTGGTGCTGGGAAAACTACACTTGTGAACCTTTTGATGAGATTTTATGAGATACAAGGAGGAAGAATTACAGTTGATGGAATTGATATTAGAAAGATTAAGAGAGATAGTCTTAGAAAAACATTCGGAATGGTACTCCAAGATACTTGGCTTTTCAATGGAACAATTAAGGAAAACATAGCATATGGAAAAGAAAATGCCACAGATGAAGAAGTTATAGAGGCTGCAAAAAAAGCTCATGCACACCACTTTATCATGTCTTTACCAGGTGGATATGATGCGGTTATTAATGAGGAAGCATCAAATATTTCCCAAGGTGAAAAGCAGCTTATTACAATAGCTAGAGCATTTATTGCTGATCCTGATATTTTAATCCTTGATGAAGCTACAAGTAATGTTGACACTTTAACTGAAAAACTCATCCAAAAAGCAATGCGAAAACTTATGCATAGTAGAACAAATTTTGTAATTGCTCATAGGTTGTCTACTATTGTAGATGCCGATTTAATACTTGTTATGAATGAAGGTGAAATAATCGAAAAAGGTACTCATAAGGAATTAATGGCTAAAAATGGTTTTTATGCTGAGCTATATAAGAGTCAATTTCTTGGAGCATATGTTTAAAGGCAGCTTTAAAGCTGCCTTTTTTATTGAAATGTGGTAAAATATGAAATGGAGGGAGGAATGAATTTGGAAAGAGTTGTACTTATCAGATATGCTGAAATAGGTTTAAAAGGTAGAAATAGAGGTTATTTTGAAAGAAAATTAATGGAAAACATAAGAAAAATTGTAAAACCACCTGAAGTAAATAAAAGGTATGGTAGAGTTGTTATAAGATTAAGAAATCAGGATTTTCATAACGTAGAAGAACGATTAAAATATGTTTTTGGAATACAAAATTATAGTTATGCATTTGCTGTTTCGCATGACATAAATGAAATTAAAAAGGCAGTCTTTGAATTAGTAAAGTTGAGTTTAAAGCATCAAAAAACATTTAAGGTAGAAACGAAAAGATCTTTTAAACAATTCCCAATGAAATCATTGGATTTTAGTGCATATATTGGTGGTTATATATTAGAAAATTTTCCTGATTTGAAGGTAGATGTTCATAATCCTGATTTAATTGTAGGAATAGAGATTAAAGAAAAAGAAGTCTTTGTTTTTGCTGGGAAAGAGCAATTGTATGGAGGTTTACCAGTTGGAGTTTCTGGAAAAGCACTTCTTTTACTAAGTGGTGGAATTGATAGTCCAGTTGCAGGTTGGTATATGTTAAAAAGAGGTTTAAGTATTGAAACTATAAGTTTTTTGAGCCCACCTTTTACAACAGAGAAATCTGTTAGAAAAATACTTGATTTAGCGGAAAAATTATCAAAATATTTGCCAGATACAATGAGAGCATGGATTGTTCCTTTTACTGATGTCCAGCATTATATTAAGCAAAATGTACCAGATAGATATTCTTTGATTATTCAGAGAAGAAGTATGATGAGGATTGCAAATCGATTAGCAAAGAAGATCAAAGCAAAAGCACTAATAACCGGTGAAAATATAGGTCAAGTTGCAAGTCAAACCCTGACAAATTTACATAGTATTGAAGAAGCATCATATCTACCTGTTTTAAGGCCATTAATAGGTTTTGAAAAAATGGAAATTGTTGATAAAGCGAAAAAAATTCAAACATATGAAATTTCAATTCTTCCTTATATCGACAGTTGTGTGGCTTTTGCTCCAAAAAATCCAGCTACAAGTTCTAATGTAAAGGAAATAAGGGATATTGAAAAGGATTTGAAAAAATTAAGTGAATTAGAAGAAAATGTTTTAGAAAAAGCTGAAAAATTTGTCTTTTAGGAGGAAGTCATGGGTAAAGTACTTAGTTTTTTTTACACCTTGTATTTATTAATTGGAGCTGCAATATATGTTTTTGTCTATGGAGGAATTGTATTAATCATTGGGGGAATTTTGCGAATATTCAGTAAAAAATTGTCCGAAAAATTTGTAATAGGACAAATTGAAGCGTTTGGTAGAATGAGTTTTAAATTGTTGGGAATAAAAGTTTATAAGATTGGGGAATTAAAAGAAACCAATGAGAATTTCATGGTAGTTTCAAACCATCAAAGTGCACTTGATATTCCTTTGATTATTGGCTATGTTACTCCAGCAGCATTTATTGCTAAAAAAGAGTTAGGTAAGATTCCAGGAATTAATTGGTTTTTGAAGTATTTAAACAGTGTTTTAATTGATAGAGGAAATATTCGTCAAACAGCAATTGCCTTGAAAGAAATTGTACATAAGATGAATAATGGAGTGCATTTTATTATTTTTCCAGAAGGTACAAGAAGTATCAATGGAGATGTTTTACCTTTTAAGCCAAGAAGTTTGGAGTTAGCATTCAAAAACAAGATAAAAGTTTTACCTGTTTCTTTGTGGGGGCTTCACAAAGTTTGGAACAAGAAAAGCTTTTTAATAAAAAGACATCCTGTATATCTAAAAATTCACAATTTTATTGATCCAAAAGATTTTAATAGCGAAGAAGAATTTAGAAACCATGTTGAAAAGATAATCAGAGAAGGTGTTGAATTTTTAGAAAGGAGGTTTTACAGTGAAACAAGCAAAAGTTAAAGCCCTTGTTTTGGATAAATTAAATAATGCTCCTGTAGTTTTACTTGAAATTGTAGGCACTAAAAAAATATTGCCAATCTGGATTGGAGCTTGTGAAGCAAGTGTTATTGCTATGATATTAGAGGAAAATGAATTTGAGCGCCCTTTGACTCACGATTTGATGTTGAACATAATTGAAGGGTTAGAAGCAAAAGTTGAAAATGTTGTGATAAATAAAATAGAGAATAATACATTTTTTGCAAAGGTGGTTTTAAAGGATTTAACAATTCCTCCTGAAGAAGATGAAGAACAATATATAGAATTTGATGCAAGACCTTCAGATGGTATTATCATTTCTCTTAAAACGAATTCACCAATATTTGTTTCAAATGAAATAGTTGAATCACATACAATTGAATTTGAAGGTGAAAATTTTGAATCCGAAGATGAGGAGTTTAAAAAGTTTGTTGAAAATCTTGATATAAATGAATTTAGAAAGAGAATTAAAAAGGATGAAAATTCAGAAGGTGATGAAAAATAAAAATTAAGGAGGAATACAATGCTACATTTGTTTTTAGGACATTATGTTGCCGATCATGGATTTACAAATAATAGTAAGATAAGACATTTAAAAGGGTGGAAGATTATTGAACACATGATATGGTCTGTTTTTGCAATTTTAGCTTTTACATTTGATACATTACTGAATAAAGCTCCAATAATTTTGTTTTCATTCATTGCTATTCATTTGTTTTTGGATTATTTAAGAATTAAAGTTTCTAAAAAATTATATTATCATCTAATCGAAATAACCGGTATTTTTATTGCTTTGATTTTTAATTATTTCGTTGCTGATTATTTTATGACTTCTTATCTTTCTCAGGAGTTTGTTTTATATCTACTTGGAATGGCACTGGTTACAACTGCTTTATCCTATGTTTTTAGAAATTTTTATCCAAACATTGAAAATTTTGAAGATTTAGAAGGAATTTCCGAAAGACTTGCATTTTTTGTCTTTTTCTTAGCTAATAAACCAATTTTTGCTTTTATCTCTTTGGGACTTGGATTTCTTTACAGACTCTGGAAAATAAAAAAATTTGATCATGTTTGGTGGATTAGTCCATTATTTGCAATAATTTTTACTATTTTATGGAAATCTCTTATTTTTTAGTGGTTACTTTGAGGGGGGACCTCTATGAAAAAAATTAAATACATTGTTTATTTGTTGTTTTTAATTGTAGCGGTAATTGGTATTTTTTTGGTTATAAATTATTCTAATACAACGCCTCCAGAGCTTGCTTTAATTGGGCCTGAAAATGGGAGTTATTTGAAAACAAGGACAGTTGAACTTTCTTGGGATGTTAATTATGATAAAAAAATTGATTTTATAAAATCTTTATACATAGGAAGTGCCACACCCTCCGAATTAATATATGAAGGTTTGGAAAATTCATATACAATTGAGAACTTAACCCCGGCAACGTATTATTGGAAAGTAGTTTTGAAATATGGTAAAAAAGAAATTGAAAGTCCTATTTACAGTTTTACAGTTATTAATCTTCCTCCCCAGCAGCCTATTCTGAACTTTCCTAAGAATGATGCAAAGATAATTAAATTGCCAATTGAGTTTTCATGGGTAGCAAATGATCCAGATAATGATGAGTTAACATATGACTTTTACTTAAGTGAATATTCAATGCCTGAAGTTTTTGTGCAGGATCTTACAAAAGACAGTATTATAGTAGAAAATTTAAAACCAGGAAAGTATTTTTGGAAGGTTGTAGCTAAAGATCCTTTTGATGGCATATCTGAGAGCGAAGTTTTTTCCTTTGAATATGTGGGTGAAGAGATCAATGTACCAGTTATAAATTTAGAAGAGCACGAGAACTACGTAAAAATTTATTGGGATAAAGTTGAGAATCAAAATTGCTACCTAGAAGTTTACGAAGATGAAAATATCAAAGTAATACCTGTTGATGCATCATTTTATATTGTTAACATTAAGCCAGGAGTAAAATATAAATTTAGATTAAAGGTTGAAGATGAATATGGAAGAATTGCTTACAGTGAATTCAAAGAATTTTATAAGGAAAGTACTCCTCCTAGTTTTAAAATTCTTTTTCCTCCAAATAACCTAAAAGGTGCAACTGATAAAATTGTTTTTAGATGGGAAATCACTGATGATGAAGATGATGCTTTTGTTGATTTTTATTTTGGAGAAAGTGTAAATGAACTTGAATTAAAAGTTTCAAATTATAAAGGTAAAATTTTTGAAATGCGAAATTTAGAACCTAACAATGACTACTATTGGAAAGTTATTGTTCATGATCCTTTTACAAAACTTGAATCTCCAATATATAAATTCACTACAGGTCCATTGGTTAAAATAAATACTATTTACGGAACAAAAATGGATGATGTTGTAAATGATTTAATAAAATATGAAGATGAATACATTTTATTAGGAACTAGAAGTAATAGATACCCTTTCTTGTTAAAAGTTAGGAATATTAACGATACGAATGGTAAAGTACTTGATTTAAATTTAATTGGTAAAGGCGTGAAAGTTCAAGAACATCAGGGTGTTTTATATGTGCTTGGAAATTCAGAAAAAAATAATGGTGATTTCTTTTTAGCTTCGATAAATAACTGGGATGTAAATTGGGTAAAAAATTATGGAGGTTTTTTTAAAGATATTGCTTCTGATATGTTAGTTGAAGATGATGGAATTTTAATTCTTGGGTACAGCTGGTCTGATGATTTTCTTGGCAATCTCTACGGTTGGTGTGATATTTTCTTGATGAAGGTGGATTTTAATGGAAATATCAAATGGATTAGAAAATACGGTGGAAAGCAATATGATGAAGGTGTGAAAATTTTAAAATTAAATGATAGTTATGTGATTGCGGCTAATACTAATTCTTCTAAATTTGATGTTCCAAAAAATTATGGTTCAAAAGATATGTGGATTTTTTCAGTTGACCAAAATGGGAAGTTTAGATGGCTAAGGGTCTTTGGTACAGAAGACTCAGATGTTGTAACAAATATGAGGATATTCGATAACAAGGTGTATGTTATTGGTAAAACATACAAGGAGAAAAACGAAAAAATTGATGAAAATTCAAATATTTGGATAGTGGTTTTAGATGAAAAGGGTAATAGGGTTGAAGAATATTTATTTACAGGAAATGGGAATGATATTGCGAATGATATTTTAAAAATTAATAAAAATGAATTTCTATTGTTTGGATATACAAATTCAACTTCCGGAGATTTTTATACTAATTATTATTCTAAGGAAGGTTATTATGACTTTTTCATTTCAAAAATTATTAAAGGAAAATTAGAGTGGTCAAGAGTTTCGGGTGGGTATGGCTATGACGAAATAAAGAAAGCTTTGCTTGATGGAGATAATGTAATATTTGTCGGTAATAGTTCATCTTCAAATGGAGAATTTGATTTTAACTATGGCGGGTTTGATATTTTCACGGGAGTTCTGAAAATTGAGAGGTGATATTTTTGATAAAAGAGTTTTTGAAAAAACGATGGCCTTTCTATCTTGCGGGGATTTTAACCCTTATTGTTGTAGATACTCTCCAGCTTTTTGTCCCTAAATTTATTTCAAGAGCTGTAGATGGATTAAATGTAGAAACTCCAGATGTATCACTAGCAAAATTAATGGCTCTTGGAATTATTGGAATTGCAGTTGGAATGTTTATCACAAGGTTTTTATGGAGAATTTTTATAATTGGAAGTGCAAGAAAATTTACATATGAAGCAAGAAAGGTTTTATACGATAAGATTTTATCGCTTGATATGTCATTTTTTGATAAACATAGAAGCGGAGATTTAATGGCTCATTTTACAAATGATATGAACAATATTGAGCGAATGTTTGGACCTGGAATAGTTATGATGGTGGACGCTATTTTTATGTCATCAATTACTTTGTTCTTTATGGCTACAAGTGTTGGTTGGCATCTAACATTAATTGCAATTATTCCACTTCCAATTATAGCATTTATATCTTTGACATTTGGTAAATTTATTTACAGACGTTCAAGAAAAGTTCAGGATACTTTTTCCGATCTCAGTGGTTTTACTGAAGAAACAATTGATGGAATAAGAGTTGTTAAAACCTTTTCAATTTTGCCAAAATTTCAGGAAATTTTTTCTAATAGAGCTTTTAATAATTTTAGTGCAACCATTTCTTTGATTAAAGTTTGGGGAATTATGTGGCCTTTGATACATTTTGTTAGTTCTTTATCATATTTTTTGACAATTGTATATGGTGGCCCAATGGTGGTTAATTCTAAAATTACTCTGGGTGAATTTTTTGCTTTTAACAATTACATTGGTATGATAGTCTGGCCATTGACTGCTTTTGGATGGGTTATTAACATCTTACAAAACGGAAGAGCATCTTATTCCAGAATAAAGAAAATTTTGGATACGCAATCTACGGTTAAAGAACCTTCAAAACCGGTGAAAATTGATAAGATAAAAAGTATTATTATTAAAAAATTAGATTATTCTTATCCTAATGCCAATAGGTTAGTACTAAAAAGTATTGATATGATAATTGAAGAGGGGCAATTAGTTGGAATTGTTGGCACAGTTGGAAGTGGTAAGTCAACAATTGTTAAGATTATAAGTAAATTATATCCTGTAGAACGTGGACATGTATTTATTAATGGTGTTGATATTAATGATATATCCTCTGAAACAGTTAGAACAAAAATTTCCTATGTTCCTCAGGAAACGTTTTTATTTTCAACTTCAGTTAAAAATAATATTTCTTTTGCACTTGATAATTTCGATGAATGGAAGGTTAAAGAATTTGCGATGATGTCTGCTGTTCATAAGGATATAGAGAATTTTCCTAAAGGTTATGATACAATTGTTGGTGAAAGAGGGGTTACACTTTCTGGAGGTCAAAAACAAAGGATTACTATTGCAAGAGCTCTTATGAGAGATGCTGATGTCTATATTTTTGATGATTGTTTATCTGCTGTTGATCCTGAAACTGAAGAGCAAATTATTAAAAGTTTAAGAAAGAGCATGCAAAATAAAACAATGGTTATAATTACTCATAGGTTGAAAGTATTACAAGATGCTGATATGATTTATGTTTTTGATGATGGTGAGATAGTTGAAAGGGGCAAACATAACGAACTTCTTCAAAATGAAGGGTTATATGCAAGAATGTTTAGAAAACAGTTGATAGAGGAAGAACTGTAATATTATAACAAAGGGGAGGTGTTTGTATGCGTAAGGTTAAATTGGTATTATTTTTCATGCTTTTATTAGCTATTAGTCTTTTTGCAACAAAGGTTACTATTTTCCACATTAATGATACTCATGGTCATGCTTGGCCGTTTAGTGAGTATCATAACCCTGATATTGGTGGTTTTGCAGTAATTGCTTCTATAATTGATGAAGAAAGAGCTGTTAATCCAAATGTTTTGTTTTTACACGCAGGTGATATTAACACAGGTGTACCAGAATCTGATCTTTTAAATGCGTTACCGGACATTTTTGCACTCAATAGAATGAAACTCGATGCTATGGCAGTTGGAAATCACGAATTTGATAAAGAAAGATCAGTTTTAGAATATCAAATGAGTGTTGCAAAATTTCCATTTTTGTCAGCAAATATTTATAAAGATGGAAAGCCATTCTTTACACCATATATCATCAAAAATGTAGGTGGGATAAAAGTTGCCATTTTTGGTTTAACAACAGAGGAAACTGCTATTCTAGAACCTCTTTTTAGTTCTGATTTAGAATTTAGAAACGCTATTGATGTGGCAAAAGAATTAGTTCCTAAATTAAGAGAACAGGCTGATGTTGTAATTGCACTTACTCATCTTGGTATGGGTATGGAACATGCAGGAGATTATACAACTTCTGAGCAGTTAGCACAGGCAGTGGATGGAATAGACGTAATTATAGATGGGCATAGTCATACGAAATTAGAAGAAGCAAAAGTTATTAATAATACAATAGTTGTCCAAGCCTGGGAATGGGGAAAAGTAGTTGGAAAGTTAACACTTGATGTTGAAAATGGAAAAATCGAAAAATGGAGTTGGATACCTATTCCAGTTAATTTAAAGGTATATAAGGGTAAAGATGAAAATGGTAAAGATATATACGAATATGTTGGAAACCCCTACAAAGAAGCTTTATATGTAAAAGTACCTCTTGATGTATTTAAGAAAATGGGATCAGAAAAATTAGATACAGTAATTGGTGAAACAAAAATTTTACTTGATGGAGAAAGAGCTCATGTGAGATCTGGAGATACAAATCTTGGACATTTAATTACAGATGCTATGATTTGGAAAACAGGAGCAGATATAGCGCTTCAAAATGGTGGAGGAATTAGAGCATCTATTCAACCTGGAAAGATAACAATTAGAGATATATTAACAGTTTTACCATTTGGTAACACCGTTTATGTATTAAAATTAAAAGGTTCTGATTTATTAAAAGTTTTAGAATATGCAGCAACACTTGAAGAAGGAAAAGGTGCATGGCTACATGTTGGTGGATTAACCTGGAAAAGTGTGGGCGGAAAAGTAACTGAAGCATTAGTAAATGGAGAACCGCTTGATCCAGAAAAAGTTTATGTTGTAGCTACTAATAATTACATGGCTGGTGGAGGAGATGGATATTCAGTTCTAGCCGAACATAAAGATTCTGGTTATGATACCGGTTTTGTTTTGGCAGATGTTGTTGTGGAATATATCCAAAAGGGATTGAAAGGAAAAATTGAAAGCTATGATGATACACTAAGATATGTAAGGATGAAGGAAGAAGCAAAAAATGTTATAAACAACGGCTCATTTGATGAACCCATTGCAAATGATCCAGAAAACCCATATAAATGGTGGATTTGGCAAGCAAGTGATTATGACATAAGCAATGCAAAAGTTTCAGAATATGGAGTAAAGGATGGTTATGCATATTTTAAAGTTAAATATCCTGGTGGAGAAACTTGGCATATTCAATTTAATCAATGGGTTAAATTGGAACAAGGAGCCACATATGAAATATCATTTAAAGCAAAGGCAGATGTACCAAGAAAAATTTGGTTAAATATTGCACAAAATCATGATCCTTGGATGTCATATTTACCAGAACCATATATTTTAACATTCGATCTTACCACGGATTGGCAAACATTTACATATGAATATGAACATCCAGAAGATGCAGATGAAGTTGTAAACTTTAGTTTTAATTTAGCTCTTGATAAACCAACAACAATTTACTTTGATGATATAAAAATGGTAAAAAAATAATTAATAGGAAAAATATATAGAAATCAAAAGCCCGGTCTTTAAAGACCGGGCTTACTAATTTGGTAATTTTTGATTAGTTATTCTCTTGGAAAAACAATAAATTTTAATGCAGTTCTTGATTCATTTTCAATGTTTACATCTGTGAAAGCAGGAACACATACAAGATCAATACCACTTGGTGCGAGATAACCCCTAGCAATTGCAATTGCCTTGACAGCTTGATTTACAGCGCCAGCACCTATTGCTTGGACTTCTGCTTTACCTTTTTCTCTAATTACCCCTGCTAAAGCACCTGCAACTTTGTTAGGATTGGAACCTGATGCAACTTTAAGTACTTCCATGATAAAACCTCCTTTACTATGATGTTAGTAAAAAATATACTAGAGCTAAGAGTAGGGCTATAAAACTATGGCGCGCCCGGCAGGACTTGAACCCGCAACCATCGGATCCGAAGTCCGACGCTCTATCCTGTTGAGCTACGGGCGCGTATTCCATAACAAAAATGGGGTGGCTAGTGGGATTTGAACCCACGACCACCTGATCCACAGTCAGGCGCTCTACCAGCTGAGCTATAGCCACCACAAATAATCATTATTTATTTAATTTGGCGCGCCCGGCGGGAGTCGAACCCACAACCCCCGGATTAGAAGTCCGGTGCTCTATCCTATTGAGCTACGGGCGCACTGGAGCGGGCGACGGGACTCGAACCCGCAACCCTCGGCTTGGAAGGCCGATGCTCTACCAATTGAGCTACACCCGCATTGGTCGGGGCGACTGGACTTGAACCAGCGACCTCCTGTTCCCAAGACAGGCGCGCTAGCCGACTGCGCTACGCCCCGAAGAATCAAACCGTGATTAATTATAGCATATGCAAATTTTTGTGTCAATATATTTGGAATTTATTACTGTAAAAATTTCTATATTTTTTGATTAATATTTATTTATCAAAGAACACCTGAAATTGCTTTTACTGGACACCGGCTTTCGCATAAACCACAACCAAAACATTTATTTACATCAACATTAACTTTTGTATCTATTGTGATTGCAAAATATGGACATACCTTTTCACATATCCTACACAAAGTACATTTTTCATGGTCAACAATGGGATGATTGGGAGTATATTTAACATCAGGAATTCCAAGTTTAGTCTTTTTAACTTCTTCAATACTACTAAATCCATATTTTTCGAGTTTTTTGGGTAAGTCTTTAATTATTCTTTCATATATATCTTTACCAAATATCAAAGCTGAAGATAAAAGTTGTACAGCATCTGCACCAGCAAGTAAAAATTCAATAACATCATCAGCTGTTTTTATTCCTCCAACGCCGATGATGGTAATATCTGGGAATGCCTCCCTGAGCATCTTTACTATTGCAAGTGCAAGAGGTTTAATGGCTGGACCTGAAAGCCAGACCTGTCCTTTTTCATTACCTATTAAAACCTTTCTATTTTTAATATCTATCTTCATTGTAGGACCTAATGAGTTTATTGCAACGATACCATTAGCACCATTTTCTAGTGCTACTTTTGTAAATTCAATAGGGTCTGGAATGTGGGGACTCAATTTCATAAAAATAGGTTTTTTTGTATGTTTTCTTATTGTTTTTACAATTTCTCCAATAGTATCGTAGCTTTTTCCAACATAATGTGTTGAGATTTCAAAGGCATCTGCAAATTCATCAAGCTTTGGTATGAGAATTTCCATATCTTCTTTAGAGTATCCAGCACTTACAATGAGAGGTTTTTTAAGTTCTTGTTTTAATTTTGGAAGAATCTCATCAATCCATTTTTCTGGAGGAAGTTCAGACCAAAGCTCTGCATTCATTGCAAAATTATTTTCACCGTAAATACAGGGTCTTGGTACTTCTGCAGCTTTTGTTGAAATAGTCTTTGTAACTATTCCTCCAACACCTGATGAATCAACAAATTTTATTTTTTCATAGTCTCCAACAAGAGGTCCAGAAGCTGGCATAACAGGATTTTCAAGAGGTATTCCAGATATTTTAGTTGATAAATCCATTTAAATTCCCCCTTTTTGTTATTTATTAGATCTAAGTGATATATTTAAAACCCCAGAATCTTTAATCTTTAGGTAAAATTCAATTCTGTCTTTAAATATCTTTTTTTCAGTTACTTCCAAATCCGTTTCATATTTTAATAAATCTATACTGGTTTCATATGTATAAAATGAAATTAAAATTTCTTTTTCTTTATCATCATCGTTAGTTAGGTTAATTTCAAAACTTCTACTAATGTATGTTTCTGATTTATAACTATGAGTGATGTTCAAATCTGCAGATACTGACCAACCCTGGCCAAGATCGATTTTACAAATTTCTCCAACATTAGTTTTAGGTAAATTTGTTGTTTGCCTTAAAAATTCTTCGTTATTTTTATTTTCGTATATTCGAACATCTCCAGAAATAAGTGGAACACCAACGCCATTTTCTTTTGAGTTTTCAAATACCCTATAGATTTCCAAAAATCTATTTTCAAATGAACTTGTATAAAAATGTAAATCTAAAGTTGGGATGTCTTTCATTTCCTTTATTGTTCCAACTTTGATTACTTTTTCAAAATTACCATTAAAAGGTTGGATTTCTCCAATATCAATGACAGCTGTTTCTGAAATAATTTCAGGTGTGTATTTTCTTTCTGGAAGTTGTTCCATGCTTTTAGAATAATTAACAATTACATCTTGGTACACATCTTCTAAAGGCTCTTCTACATCAAAATCAAGTTCACCATCAATTAATAGTGCATCAACACTTTTGTTTGTTTTTCCTCTGATTAAGTATGTTAAATATAAATCTCCGTTTGACTTTAAATCGTAGAATAAATCCCATTCCAAAGGTTTTGTAATTAAAATATCTCCTTCAATATTTTTTGCAACCAATTTTTTTGAGTTTAAAAGAATATCAAGATTTTTTTCATCTGTTTCATACCAAAAACCAGTATTGATATCAAAATAATAGATTTTATTTGAGATTTTTAAAATAGGAGGTTTTTTACTTAAAATCTTTGTATTTGCCATATCGAATCTTTTTGCAAACATTTCATTTGTCCCAATTAAATTAAACTCCAAGTCATCCAGAGTTGATTTTTCAATTTTGTAATGATCAGCTTTTTCAACAAATACTACATATTCGTTATTATCAAGAGGAAGAACATATTTTTCAGTTAATGGAACACGCAATTTTAATAAACTGGTATTTCTGTAGATAAAAATTCTATCTTGTTGACCTGCAAATGTTATCATTGAAAACATCGGTGAAAAGAAGAAAAGGTTAAAAAGTAAAAACTTTTTTATACTCATATTATCACTCCTTAAGTTTTTCCCAGAAATTTTGGGCTACCTTTCTTGCTTCATCGTAGATTTCAGATACTGGTAGATTAATTTCATAATTTTCCATTAATAATTTTCCGTTGACAATAACGTGAGATGGTCTGAAATTATCGTATAGACCATATATTACATGTCCAAGGATATTTTCATTATTTAACGGAGTTGGAGGAGTATATGGAACTATTAGAAGGTCAGCCGCAAATCCAGATTCAATTTTTCCTAAATTAGTATTTAAATGATAACTTGCAATTTCATATGTATTTTTGATTATATGTTTTAAATTATCTGGAGAAAATGAAACTGGAGATTTTCCTTTTAATTTTAATGAAAAGTATAAATTCAAAAGCTCTCTTGCAAAATTAAATCCAAGTCCATCATTTCCAGCTATTACTTTTACATTATGTTTTTTCATCATTCTATAATTTGGTAAACCAACTGCATTATTCATATTAGAAGAAACGTTTAATGCAACATAGCAGTTGTTTTTGGAAATTAAATTCAATTCATCTTCTGAAGCATGAACACAATGTGCAAGAATAGAATTTTCCCTTAGAAGTCCAAATTTATCCAATCGTGTTATAACTCTCATACCGTATTTTGATAAAGAATCTTCAACATCATCTATACTTTCAGCAGTATGAATGTGAATTGGGCCTTTGTACAATTTGGATATTTTTTCCAAAGTATCATCGGATAAACTCAATGAAGCATGAAGGCCAAATATTCCTGCGTGCATTTCAGAACGAGTACTTAAAAAATCTAAATTTTCTTCTATGCATTCATCAATGTTAAATCTATCGCTTGTTTCAAAGCAAAAAATACCTCTTAAACCAATTTCATCACATAAAGCATTTTTAAGTGTTTTTAAACTTCCTTTAATTTGGAGTCCACTTGCATGATGGTCTATCACCGTTGTGACACCATTTTTAATAAACTCAATTCCGGAGATTAAAGCACTGTAATAATTTTCCCTTTCACCTAATTTAGAATCGAGTTTCCACCAAAGTTGATTTAGTATATCTTTAAAATTCAATGGGTTAAAAGGGAGATTTAAACCTCTGGCAAAGGTTGAGTAAATATGAGTGTGTCCAACTGCAAAACCAGGTAAAACAAGATTTTTTTTAGCATCAATTATCTGAGATGCTCCTTTAAAACTTTCCATTGGCCCAATTTCTTCTATTTTATCGTCAAAAAGTATATAGTAATTTTCGAAATAATTCTCATAGTCAAAAATATTTGCATTTATTATTGCTTTCATATTACTACCTCCTGATAAAATTACCTTTATTTTTTCTAACTAATTTGTCATCTTCAATTATTAAAGCTCCATTTTTAAATACTTTTTTGATCTTTCCTTTTATTTGAATACCCAGATATAGATCATAGTCAGATTTAGTATGTGATTCTTTTATTATACCTTTATAATTTGGATCAAATATTACAATATCAGCATCTGCCCCGGGTAATAAAGTTCCTTTTTGTGGATAAAGTCCAAAAAATTTTGCGGGATTTATTGTGAATTTTTCAATTATTTTCTTGCCAAATAAAGAATAGGTTAAAACAAAAGAGTGTTCAATTCCACCAATTCCCATTGGAAGATTTCCCGTTTTTCTTTTACGTTTATCTTTTTTGTTAAAAGAACAATGATCAGTTCCAATTGAAAAAACCTTATCAATGTTATTTTTAAGATTTTCTTTTTCACGTCTGCTTCTAAGCGGTGGAGTCATTGCATACAGATATCCACTTTGAGTTTCATACACACTGTCATCAAAATAAAAATAATGGGGACAACTTTCGAAGAATAAGTTGTTGTTTAAAATATCATCAAATCTATTTTTTACTTCTTCTATCGAGGTTCCACATGTTGTGTGCACAATATATGCAGTTCCTTTTGTTTGGTTTAAAAATTCAGCAATCTTTATTATTTCGGAAATCTCAGAAATTTCAGGTCTTGCCTTTGAGTGCATTTTTATTGGAACATTTTCAACGATCATATCTTCATTTTCAGCGTGAATTAAAATTGGAATTTTATGTATCTTTGACAATTTAAACAATTCAAACATTAATTTATCATTTGTTCTTCGGTTACTTGAAGAATAAGCAGTAAAAATCTTTACTGATTTTGTGCCAAATTCCTTTATTTCTTTAAATAAAGCACTTAAATCACCACTAAAATTTCCCAAAGTAGTGTGAAAAGAATAATCAACGTATGATTTTTTAGCAGAAAATAAACGATTTTTAAAGGCATATTCTAATTCTTCTAGTTTCGAAATGGGATCTAAAAAATCAATAATTGTTGTAACCCCACCAAATAATGCGGAAATACTTCCACTTTCAAAATCATCTACTGAGGTATATTTTCCCGAGTTTAGTTCAAAATGAACATGTGGATCAATAAAACCGGGAAGAACAAACTTCCCGGTTGCATCTACTTCTTTTTTACACTGCAAATAATTTGTGGAGATATCTACGATTTTTCCGGATTTTACATATACATTTGCATTTATAAAAATTCCATCCAAATACAACTTTCCATTTAAAATACCTAGATCATACATTTTTAAAATCTTCCTCCCATAAGTAATGTCATTATTGATTTAGCTGTATGTAATCTATTTTCTGCCTCGTCGTATACAACAGAATGAGGGCCATCAATTACACTATTAACGACTTCTTTCCCTCTGTCTGCAGGAAGTGCGTGCATGTAAATTGAATGTTTTTTAGTTAATTTCATTAATTCTTCAGTACATATCCAGTTTTTATGCTTTGCCTGTTCTGCTCTGATTTCATCAGGATTATCTGAAACAAAGAAACCACCCCAGTTTTTGGGAATAACAATATCGGCATCGACAAAAGCATCTTCCATTTTGTGAGAAATCTCTAGTTTACCACCATACATTTCAGCATTTTTCTTTGCCTGTTCAACAATATCTGGCATAAGGTCAAATCCTTCAGGATATGCTAAAGTTACATCCATACCAAATCTGGTAAACAACAGTATTTGAGATTGTGGAACGGATAATGGTTTTAAATGACTTTCTGCATATGCCCAGCTAATTCCGACTTTAAGACCTCTTAGATTTTTCCCAAACCTTTCCTGAATTGTCATAAGGTCAGCCATTACTTGGAAAGGATGGTAAACATCATCTTGCAAATTCATAACTGGAGCTTTTGAATGTCTTGCCATTTCATTTAAATATTTATTACCTTCGCCAAACTTACAGAATCTAATTCCGATACCATCACCAAATCTCGAAAGAATTATTCCTGTATCCTTAGCAACCTCACCGTGAGCTATTTGCATCTTATCTGGTGTTAAGAAAATTCCAGTTCCACCTAATTGTGCAATTCCTGCTTGCATACTATTTCTTGTTCTAGTGCTTTCATCAAAGAAAATTAAGAACAGGGTTTTATATAAGAGATATGGAGTAGGTTCCCCATGACTGAACTTAATTTTCAGATCTCTTGCAAGATCTAACATAAGTTCAATTTCTTCATTTGTGAAATCTTGTGTTGTTATAAAATGTCTTCCTCTAAAAAATGTAGACATCTTAACCCCTCCTTGTTTTTAAAAGATTAACAATTGTTTTAGGAAATGTTGCGTAAAAAGCTGCAGCCTTAATAAGATGTTCAATTTCAACCTTTTCATTTGGTGCATGAGCATATTTTTCTTCACCTGGTCCAAATCCTACAGTCGGAATTCCATAGACACCTGCTGTGACAGTCCCATTGGTGGAAAAAGTCCATTTATCAATGAGTGGCTCTTTTCCAAAAACATCAATATAATTCTTTTTTGCTGCTTGAACAATAAAGCTATCTTCTGGAAAACTCCAAACAGGGAAATATTTCTCAGTAGGGAAAATTTCTCCAGTATAAGAAGGCTTTTTATATTCAAGTTCAATAATTTCAGCATCTTCAACGCCAGCTCTTTTAAAGACATCTTTAATTTCAGCAAAAACAGTTTCTTTTGTTTCACCTTCTGTGATTCTTCTATCAATCTGAATTTCACATTCATCTGGAACAGCATTGTGAGATGGTGATTTAAAGAAAATCTGTGAAACAACAATTGTGCCTTTTCCAAGGAAAGAATCACTTTTAAGTCGATCGTTTAATTTTTCAATTTCATTTATTATTTTTGCCATTTTGTAAATTGCATTTATTCCTCTTTCGGGAGCACTAGCATGAGCTGATAATCCTGTGGTTCTAATTCTAAATTCAATTCTTCCCCTATGGCCTCTGTATATATTTAACGAAGTTGGCTCAGTAATCACAACAAAATCAGGTTTTAAATGTTCTTTTTCAATGAGATATCTCCAACAAAGTCCGTCGCAATCTTCTTCCATAACTGTGCCGGTTATATAAAGTGTAAAATCATCTAAAAGGCCAAGATCTTTCAAAATTTTTGTCCCATAAACCATTGAGCACATACCGGCTTTTTGATCTGATGCTCCCCGACCATAAACCCATTTATCATCATAATACCCGCTGAAGGGATCTTTTTCCCAAAGTTTTTCATTTCCAATATCTACAGTGTCAATATGGGCATCCATTGCAATTTTGTATTTACCGTTCCCTATTCTACCTATTATGTTTCCCAAACCATCAATTTTAACTTCATCAAATCCCACTTTTTCCATTTCAAACTTTATAACTTCAATAACGTCCTTTTCTTCTCCTGAATAACTTTTTGCTTTTATAAGCTTACTCATGAACTTTACAATATCGTCTTGATATTTATAAGCAAATTCTAAAGCTTTATTCATTGAAACACCTCCTTTATCTTTTGTTTGTATTATAGTTTTATTTAAAACTAATAAAAACACATGAAAAATGAAACAAAAAGAAAAAAAATAACGATTTTAAAGAATATTTGACAAAAACTAAAATATTGGGAAGTTTAAAAGTTTTGTTGACAAATGAAGATATTATGCTAAATTATTAGTTGTAATGGGGCCGTAGCTCAGATGGGAGAGCGCTACCTTCGCACGGTAGAGGCCGTGGGTTCAAATCCCATCGGCTCCACCAATAAATAAAGCCCTCCAATCGGAGGGCTTTATTTTTATAATTTTTACTAATGTTTATTATAACTTTTTAATTTCTTCAAGGATTTTTTCTACAATGATTTGTCCAACTCTCAGTTGTGCTTCTACTGTTGAGGCTCCTATATGAGGTGTTGCAACAACATTGGGTAATTCCAATAATTTTTCCCTTAGCTCATCAGTAGGTGGTTCAACTTCAAAAACATCTAGACCAGCTGCATATACTTTCCCAGAAACAAGAGCATCATATAATGCTTGTTCATCAACAACTCCACCTCTTGCAGCATTAATTATAATTACTCCATCTTTCATCATTTCAATTGCATGTTTATCAATTAAATGTTTTGTTTTTTCATTTAACGGAACGTGGACAGTTATAATGTCGGACTTCTTAAAGATTGTTTCAAGATCAACTATTTCAACATCAAGTTCTGTTTCTTTTACAAATGGATCGTATGCAAGTACTTTCATTTCAAAAGCCAAGAGTCTTTTAGCAACTTCTTTTCCAATATTTCCAAAACCAATTATTCCAACAGTTCTTTTATAAAGTTCATGTCCTTTTAGTTGTTTTTTTGTCCATTTTCCTTCCTTTAAATCAATAGTCCCTTGGGCGATGTGTCTTGCACATGAAATCATTAATCCTATAGTAAGTTCAGCAACAGAAATTCCGTTAGCACCGGGTGTATTTAATACTTTTATTCCTTTTTCTTTAGCTTTTTCAACATCGACATTATCTAATCCAGTTCCGGCTCTAGCAATAATTTTTAAATTTTTCCCAGCTTCAATAATATCTGCAGTAACTTTTGTAGCACTTCTTACAACTAATACATCAATGTTGGATATTTCTTTAATCAATTCGTCTTTATCAAGGTGGTTTTCAGTTACCTCATATTCTGAAGATCTCAATTTTTCCATTGCAAGTTTATCAAGAGGATCATTTACATGAATTCTCATTATTTATTTACCTCCTTGAAAAACACTTCCTGCGCTGCTTTAACACCAGTTCCAAATTCGACTTTGTAACCAAGCTCATTCAATGTAAATTCTAAAGCTGAAATCCCAACAATTGTGTCAAAAATACTAAGATAACCTAATGTAGAAATTCTGAAAATTTTTCCTTTAAGATGTGCTTGTCCTCCGGCAATGGTAACTCCATATTTATCTCTCATAATTTTAGTCAGTTTATTTCCATCAACGCCTTCTGGCACTTTTACTGCAGTTGCAACGTTTCCTGGACGTTTAGAGAACAATTCTAACCCCATTGCTTTAACTGCAGCTCTTGTTGCATCAGCAAGAACTTTGTGCCTTTCCCAAACGTTTTCAATTCCTTCTTCTTTTATCATGTTTATTGCTTTTCTAAGCATGTAGATAAGGTTTACTCCAGGTGTCCAAGGATTATCAGGATATTTTTTGTTGTATTGTTTTAAATCAAAATAATATTTGGAATTATTAGAATTTTCAACTAATTTCCAAGCCTTTTCATTAAGTGCGATGAATGCGAGTCCAGGAGGGAGCATCACTCCTTTTTGAGAACCACTTACTACGACGTCTATTCCCCATTCATCCATTTTTAAAGGTTCTGCAAGCAAAGCGCTAACAGCGTCAGTAACCAAAACAATGTCAGTGTCACGAGTAATTTTTGCAATTCCTTCAAGGTCAATTACTGTTCCGGTTGAGGTTTCACTATATGTTGTAAAAACAGCTTTAGCATCGGGGTGTTTTTCAATTGTTTCTTTTATTTGTTCGGGAGTTACAGCTTCACCCCATTCTAGTTTTAAAGAAACTACATTAATATTAAAAGCTTCTGCGATTTCTCTCCATCTTTCACCGAATTTACCAGCTTCTACGATAATTGCTTTATCTCCAGGATTTAAAAGGTTAGAAACAGCAGCTTCAAGAGCCCCTGTTCCAGATGAAAGTAGAGTAAATACTCTATTTTTTGTTTGGAATAAGTATTTAAGATTTTCAAGGGTTTCTTCAAGAATGCTAATAAATTGTGGTGTTCTGTGATGGATTGTTTCTTTTGCTCCTTCTAGTAGAATATCAGAAGGTACGGGTGTTGGACCTGGGGCAAGTAAATAGTTCTTTTTAATCATTTAATACACCTCCTAGTTTTTGGTATGTTTTACATTTATTATTTTAAAATAAAACGCAGGAATATAAAATGCCGAAATTTAATAATTTTTATTATAAATGATTAATAAAGCGAATTTTTTCTAAAAAACATTATAATTTGAAGTTTTACTATTTCTCATATTTATTGTACACTTATTATAGAATATTTTCAATTGTATTAATTTGCAATTTTTTGCGTGCAATTTTTTGCAATATGCAAAAAATTTCAAATTTGATTAGAAGATAATAACAAATAACATATTTGTTAAATTTGGAGGTGGAAATATGAATTTTGAGGAGAAATATTCGGTTTTAGGTAAATCTTTGCGCTCGTCTTTGATAAGAGAACTTTTAAAGTACGCCTCCGTACCTAATTCTATCTCTTTTGGTGGTGGTGTTCCAGATCCTGAAACTTTCCCTAGAAATGAGCTTGCTCGGATTGCTTCAGAAGTTATTGAAAAAGAATATTCTTATGTCCTTCAATACAGTACCACAGAAGGTGATCCTGAATTAGCTAGACAAATGGTTAATTTATTTGATAAGATTTTCGGAATTAAAAATCTTGATGTTGATAATTTTATGTTTACAACGGGTTCTCAACAAGCTCTTGAACTAGCTGGAAAAATCTTTCTAGATAAAGATAGTATTGCTATTGTGGAAAATCCATTTTATCTTGGAGCAGCCAGTGCTTTTAAAATGCAAATGTCAAAGTTTATAACTATTCCTATTGAAGATGATGGAATGAATGTAGATATTTTGGAAAGAAAGTTGAAAGATTTGGATAACAAAGGTTTAGTTAAGAAAGTAAAATTTATCTATGTTATACCTAATTTTCATAACCCTGCAGGTGTAACACTTTCATTAGAAAAAAGAAAGAGAATAATAGAACTTGCCGAAAAATATGATCTTTTGATTTTAGAAGATGATCCATATGGATTATTAAGATTTGAAGGCGAACATATTCCTTCCCTCTTTAAACTTGCTGGTATGGAAAGAGTAGTCCTTTTAAATACTTTCAGTAAAATTCTTGCTCCTGGATTGAGAATAGGAGCAGTAGCAGGAGATAAAGAAATTGTTAGAAAATTTGTTTTAGCAAAACAAGGAACCGATCTTTGTAGCTCTGCCTTAACCCAGAGAATTGCAGCAAGATATTTGGAAAGATATGACCTTATTCAACAAATTACACCTACAATAAAGTTATATAAATCTAAAAAAGATACTATGATGAAAGCTTTTGATGAATATTTCTCAGATATAAAAGGAATTAAATGGATTAATCCTAAAGGTGGATTATTTACATGGGTAACATTGCCTGAAGGTTTTGATACTATGGAAATGTTTGAATTTGCAAAGGAAAAATTAGTTTTCTACATTCCAGGACAAGCATTTACTCCAGATGATAGCCCATCTCCTTCAATGAGAATGTCTTACTGTTTACCACCCCATGAAAAAATCATTGAAGGTGTTAAAAGATTAAAAGAGGTAATAATTACATATGGAAAATCCAAGGGGTTGATATAGTGTTAATTTTGGTAATAAATCCAGGTTCTACAAGTACAAAGGTGGCAATTTTTGTGGATGAGAATAAAAAAATTCAAAAAACCTTGCATCATCCTCCAGAAGATTTGGAAAAATTTGACTCTTTAATGAAGCAAAAAGAATACAGAGAAAAAGCCATTTTTGAATTTTTGAAAGAATATGGATACAAATTAGAGGATTTTGATGCCATAGCTTGTCGTGGAGGAATTTTACCGCCATTAAAAAGTGGAACCTATAGGGTTAATGAAGAGATGGTTGATTATTTAAAACATAAATCAAAGGTAAGTCATGCTTCAAATCTTGCAGCAGTAATTGGATTTGAAATGTCAAATGGAAAAGTCCCTGTATTTATAACCGATCCAGTTTCAGTACATGAAATGATAGATGAAGCAAGAATTTCTGGTATTCCAGAGATAGAAAGATTAAGTCTTGCACATGCATTGAATATAAAAGCTGTTGCTAGAAAGGTAGCTTCTGAGTTAGGTAAAAAATATGAAGACCTCAACATGGTGGTTGCCCATCTTGGTGGAGGTATTTCTGTTACTGCTCATTTGAAGGGGAAAATGATAGATGTAAATAATGCTAATGATGAGGGTCCATTTAGTCCAGAAAGAACGGGAGAGCTTCCTGTAGGTGATGTTGTAAAATTATGTTTTTCTGGAAAGTATAGTCATAAAGAAATAAAAAAGATGTTTGTAGGAAAAGGTGGTGTTGTTGCATATTTAGGCACAAATAACATGAAAGAAGCCTTAGAAATGGCAAAAAATGATGAAAATGCAAAATTAATAGTAGATGCTATGGCTTACCAAATTGCAAAAGAAATTGGTGGAATGTGTGCAATTTTAAAAGGAAAAGTTGATGCTATTGTTATTACAGGTGGTATAGCAAATAACCAGGAATTTGTTGAAAATATAAAATCATATATATACAATTTTGCCCCAGTTTTTAATGTACCAGGTGAATTTGAAATGGAAGCATTGGCTTTAGGTGCCTTAAGGGTTTTAAGTGGGGAAGAAGAGGAATTAACGTGGGGTGAGAAATATGAAAAAGTTGAATGAATTACTTGAAAAAGCTAAAAAACGTGGGCCAAAAAAGGTTTCTGTTGCAGTTGCAGAAGATGAGGTAGTTTTAAATGCTTTAGAAAGAGCTAGAAAAGAAGGAATAATTAATGCAATTTTGGTTGGAAATAAAACTAAAATAGCTGAAATTGCAGAGGAAAATAATATAAATCTTGATAATTACGAAGTAATAGATGAAAAATCTGAATATGAAGCTGCAAAAACTGCGGTAAAACTTGTAGCTGATAAAAAGGCTGATTTTATTATGAAAGGAAAAATAAAAACAGGAGATTTAATGCGTGAAGTTTTAAAAGAAGAATACAATTTAAGAACAGGAAAGACATTATCGCTTGTAAGTGTTTTTGAAATTCCAGGTTATCATAAATTGTTAGTGGTTTCAGATGCTGGAATGACCATAGCTCCTACACTAGAGCAGAAAGTGGATATAATTAAAAATTCTGTTTTAGTAGCAAAAATGGCTTTAGATATTGAAAAACCAAAAGTGGCAATTTTAGGTGCAGTTGAAATTGTAAATCCTAAGATGCCTGCGACAATAGAAGCTGCTATTCTTGCTAAAATGAACAATAGAAATCAAATAAAAGATTGTTTGGTTGATGGGCCTTTTGCTTTAGATAATGCAGTATCTATGGAGGCGGCAAAACACAAAGGAATAGAATCACCAGTTGCTGGTGATGCAGATATTTTGATTATGCCCGATATTGAAGCAGGAAACATTTTTTACAAAGCTATGGTGTTTTTGGGAGGCGCAAAAGTAGCTTCAACCATAGTTGGTGCAAGAGTTCCAATTGCTTTAACTTCACGAGCAGATTCTGATGAAGTAAAACTTCTTTCATTAGTACTCACTAATTTAATGGTAGGTGATTTATAATGTTTAGGATTCTGGTCATAAATCCTGGCTCCACTAGTACTAAAATTGCAATTTTTGAAGATGAAAAAATGATTTCATCAGAAACAATAAGACACTCGTCAGAAGAACTTTCAAAATTTGAAAAATTAATAGATCAATATGAGTTTCGTCTGAATGCTATTGAAAAGTTTTTAAATAAATTAGGTTTTCATTACAGTGATTTTGATGCGATAGTTGGAAGAGGTGGTTTAGTTAGACCTATTCCAAGTGGCACATATGAAGTAGACGAACTAATGATTGAAGAATTAAAAATGGCTAAATATGGTGAACATGCTTCAAATCTAGGTGCTGTTATTGCATATGAAATTGCTAAAAAGTACAACATACCTGCTTACATTGTTGATCCAGTTGTTGTTGATGAAATGGAAAAAATTGCAAAAATTTCTGGTCATCCATTAATTGAAAGAAAATCGATATTTCATGCACTGAACCAAAAAGCAGTTGCAAGAAATGCAGCTAGAAAACTTGGAAAAAATTATGAAGACGTGAATTTAATTGTTGTTCATATGGGTGGAGGAATTTCAATAGGTGCTCATAAAAATGGGAAAGTAATAGATGTCAATAATGCATTGGATGGTGATGGTCCTTTTACACCAGAAAGAAGCGGAACACTACCACTGACCCAGTTAGTGGATATGTGTTATTTAGAAAATTATGATTATAAATTTATCAGGAAAAGAATTAAGGGAAATGGTGGTTTAGTTGCTTATTTAGGAACAAATAGTGCAGTTGAAGTACAAAAAATGATTGAGCAAGGAGATAAAAAAGCTGAATTAATTTACAAGGCTATGGCTTATCAAATTGCAAAATGGATAGGGAAGATGGCTGCAGTATTAAAAGGAGAGGTAAATGCTATTGTTCTTACAGGTGGATTAGCATATGATGAAAAATACATGGTTAAATGGTTAAAAGAATATGTAAGCTTTATTGCACCAGTTTTGGTTTTTCCTGGTGGAGATGAAGAAAAAGCGCTTGCTTTAGGAGCCTTAAGGGTTTTAAGAGGTATAGAAAAGCCAAGAAAATATCAAGAAGAGGTGCAAAAAAGTGTCTAAAAATTTTGTGTTTATAGGACTATTTGGAAGTGGAAAAACTGAAGTTGCAATTAATTACTCAATTTTTCTAAGAAAAAAATATGAAAAGGTAGCTATTGCAGATGTTGATATTATTTCTCCTTATTTTAGAACAAGAGATGTAGTTGATTTACTGGAAAAGAAAGGTATAAAAGTAATTACACCTCCAGGAGTGTTAAAGTATGCTGACCTTCCTATTGTTTCAGGAGCAGTAGCTGGATTTTTGCAAAACAAAGATTATAAAACAGTATTAGATGTTGGAGGAGAAGAAAATGGAGTAGTTGTAGTGGGATATTTAAAACCATATCTCGAAGATGCAGAAATTTCTCTAGTAATAAATACCAGAAGACCTTTTACTTCTGATGTTGAAGGTATTATAAAAACTTATGAACAATTGAGTAAGATTGCAAAACTAAAAATAAGCTACCTGATCAATAATACAAATTTATCAAACGAAACTACAAAGGAAATAATTTTAGAAGGCGAAGAAATAGTTTCAAAAGCATCGGAAGTTCTTGAAGTTCCAGTAAAATTTACTGTTGTTCCAAGCTTTATTTCAGACATTAATACAAAATTTCCACAGTTTAAAATTGAGAGATTTATGAAAATGGAGTTTTAAGGAGGTTGTAGAAAATGCCAAAAGTAAAAGGTTATATTGAAATTGATCAAGAAAGATGTAAGGGTTGTGGTTTGTGTATAAAAGCATGTCCTACAAAGGTTATAGATTTTTCTGAAAGTTTTAACAGTAAAGGATATCATCCTGCTGAAGCAAAGTATTTGGATAGGTGTATTGCTTGTGGTTTTTGTTATAGAATGTGCCCAGATGTTTGTATAACAGTTTACAGGGAAGAGTGAGGAGGGAAAGTATGGAAAAAGTAATGGTAAAAGGTACAGAAGCAATTGGAGAAGCTGCTATTAGAGCAGGTTGTAGACATTTTTTTGGTTATCCTATTACACCTCAGAGTGAGCTTCCTGAATATATGTCAAAAAGACTACCAGAAGTTGATGGAGTGTTTTTGCAAACTGAAAGTGAAGTTGCAACTGTAAATATGTTATATGGAGCAGCATGTACAGGGACAAGAGTAATGACTTCTACTTCTTCTCCTGGCTTTAGCTTGATGATGGAAGGCGTATCATACATGGCTTGTGCACAACTACCTGCTGTTTTTGTAAATGTAGTTCGTGGTGGTCCTGGTCTTGGAGATATTCAACCAGCACAAGGAGATTATTGGCAAGCAACAAAAGGGGGCGGACATGGCGATTATAAATTAATTGTACTTGCACCTGCAACAGTTCAAGAAGCAGTAGATTTAACTGTTCTTGCATTTGACCTTGCAGATAAGTATAGGACTCCAACGTTGATTTTAGCAGATGGTTTACTAGGTCAGATGATGGAGCCTGTTGAATTTCCAGAATTTAGAGATTTATCTACTTTACCTGACCATAGTAGTTGGGCAATGACAGGTGCAAAGGGTAGAAAGCCACATATAATTACATCATTTGATATAGATCCTTATATTTTAGAAAAAATGAATTTGGAGTTGGTAAAAAAATACAGGGAAATTGAAAAAAATGAAGTAAGATGGGAAGAATTTAAAACAGAAGATGCTGATATTGTAATTACTGCATTTGGAACTGTTGCAAGAATTGCAAAAAGTGTTGTTGAAATGGCAAGAAAAGATGGTTTAAAAGTTGGATTATTTAGACCTATAACTGTATGGCCATTTCCGTATGAACCACTTAAGAAATTAGCTGAAAAGGTTGATTTATTCTTTGATGTTGAAATGAATATGGGACAAATGCTCGAAGATGTAAAATTAGCAATTGGCGGGGAAAAACCAGTAGCTTTCTATTCTCGTATGGGTGGAGTTGTTCCAACACCCAATGAGATTTATGAAGCTTTGAAAAAGGAATTTGGGAGGCGAGAATAATGAAAAAGCTTTTATATAAAATGCCAGAATCTTTAAGTGGGAAAGAATTTACTTATTGTCCAGGATGTCATCATGGAATAGTCCATAGATTAATTGCCGAAGTAATTGATGAACTGGGTATCAGAGAAAAAACACTTGTTGTTGCTCCAATAGGATGTTCAGTTTTTGCATATCAATTTTTTAATATGGATGGGACGATAGCAGCACATGGTAGAGCACCTGCAGTTGCAACTGGTATGAAGAGAGCAAGACCAGACCTTTATGTATTTACCTATCAAGGTGACGGAGATCTTGCTGCAATTGGTACAGCTGAAATAATGCATGCTGCAAATAGAGGAGAAAAAGTAACAACAATTTTCATTAACAATGCTATATATGGAATGACTGGTGGGCAGATGGCTCCAACAACCTTGCTTGGCATGAAAACAACAACCACACCGTACGGAAGAGATGCACAAAAAGACGGTTATCCAATGCATATGTGTGAATTTTTAAAAGAAGCTAAGGGAGTAGCTTATCTTGCAAGAACTAAAGTTACAACACCACAAGATGTTGAAAAAACCAAAAAAGCTATTAAAAAGGCGTTTTTAGCACAAGTAAAAGGGATTGGTTTTGGTTTAGTTGAAGTTTTATCAACCTGTCCTACAAATTGGGGGATGGATCCAATTTCAGCCATGAAATGGCTAGAAGAAAATATGATTCCTGAGTATCCTTTAGGAGTTTTCATTGACAAGGTTGGTGATGAGAAATGAGATTCATATTTGCTGGATTTGGTGGACAAGGAGTAATGTTGATGGGACAGATCTTAGCATATGCTGGTATGATTGAAGGTAAAAACGTTACTTGGATGCCTTCATATGGGCCTGAAATGAGAGGAGGAACAGCTAATTGTACAGTAGTAGTAAGTGATGAACCAGTTGCTTCTCCTGTAGTTGATAAAGCTGAAACGGTAGTTGCAATGAACATACCATCAATGATTAAATTTCAGAATTTTTTAGTTGAAAATGGCTATTTCTTCTTAAATAAGTCTGTAATTGATAGAGAGCCTGATAAAAAAGAAGACATCAAAATTTACAAAATTGAATGTAATGAAATTGCTGATAAGTTGGGAAATTTAAAAGTAGCAAATATGGTAATGCTTGGAGCGGTTATTGGAGCCACAAAGATTGTATCTAAGGAAAGCGTGTTTAAAGCTTTAGAAAAGAAATTAACTGGGAAAAAAGCCGAATTAATTGAATTAAATAAAAAAGCAATTGAAGAAGGTATGAAAAAAGTTAGTGAGCAGTAGGCGGATGAGATAAAGCCCTCATTATGGGACCCATATGGGTCCCGCTTTTTTGAAAAATAGAGAAATTTGAAAAAATATTTTGAATTATTTGCAAAATTGTGTATAATTGTATGTAGGAGTGGTTATTTTGCTAAAAAGCATGACAGGATATTCAAAAATTGAAAATGTAGATGAAAATTATAAGATCACTTGCGAGATAAAAAGCCTAAATTCTAAAGGCTTAGATATTTCTATTTCTTTACCTTACTATCTAAATTCAAAAGAAATTTTAATTTCTAAAGTTATCTCGGAATATTTGAAGCGCGGAAGGATTCATGTAAAAATAAATGTGAGATTTTTGAAACCAGTTGAAATGAATTTAGATTTTGCAATGGCTAAGTCTTATTACGATAGTTTGGAAGAATTAAGAGAAAGTTTTGGAATTCAAACACCTACAAAATTATCAGATTTACTTGTTTTTAAAGAGATTTTTAGAACCGATATAGATGACGAAGAAATTGAACAGCTTTGGACTTCAGTAGAAAATGTTTTGCGAGTTGCATTGCAAAAGCTTGTAAAAGAAAGAGAAAAAGAAGGAGAAAAATTACGGGTTGATATAAAAAGTATGATTCTAAAAATGAAAAAAATTGTAGATAAAATAGAAAATTTTGCAAAAGATTTAAAGGAAATTATTGCCCAAAAAATAAAAGAAAACATAAATGAAATTCTTCCGGATAATGTAGAATTGGATACAAATCAATTTGAAACAGCTGTAGCTTTAATAGCAGATAGGGCCGATATAAGAGAGGAGATAGTAAGACTTAAAAGTCATTTAAAACGTATGGAAGAATTGTTAGAAGCAGATGAGCCAGTTGGAACATTATTAAACTTTTTAACGCAAGAGGTACATAGAGAATTTAATACTATTTTATCAAAAAGTAGAATGATTGAAATCAGTAAATTAGCTATAGATGGTAAATACATTAATTCACAATTAAAAGAACAAGTTCAGAATTTGGAATAACCTTTAGGAGGTGTAAGCATGTTTGGACTTATTAATATTGGTTTTGGTAACGTTATTGCTGGTGATAGGATTGTTGCAATTGTTAATCCTGAAAGTGCGCCATTAAAAAGATTGAAAGAAGATGCTAAGGATGAAGGAAAACTTATTGATGCTACATATGGAAGAAAAACAAGAGCTATTTTAATTTCTGATAGTAATCATATAATTTTAAGTGCAATTCAACCAGAAACAATTGCTCAAAGATTTATGCAATCATTCTTTGAAATTGAAGAACAACTTGACAAAATTAGAAGAAAGGGATAATATGAAAGGAACACTATTTGTAGTTAGTGGCCCATCAGGAGTTGGAAAAACTAGTATAATTAATTCTGTAATTAATATGTTAGATAATGTTGTTTTTTCTGTTTCATGTACAACACGTCCGCCTAGACCCGGTGAAGTAGATGGTGTAGATTACTTTTTTATAACAAAAGAAAAATTTCTTGAAATGGTAGATAATTCAGAATTTTTGGAATGGGCAGAGGTTCATGGTAATTTATATGGTACACCTAAAAATTTTGTGCAAGAAAACATTAAAAAGGGTAAAAGAATCATTCTGGACATTGATGTTCAAGGTGCATTGCAGGTTAAAAGAAATTTTGATGAGGCAGTATTTATATTTGTTGCTCCGCCCAGTTATGAAGTGTTAAGAGAAAGATTATTGAAAAGAGGTACAGAAGAACCGGAAGCTTTGTTGAAGAGGCTCGATAATGCGAAATGGGAGTTGTCAAAAATGATAGAATTTGATTATTTAATTGTTAATGATGATCTAGTAAATTCCATTCAAATAATGAAATCAATAATTGTCGGCGAGACTTATAAGACTAAAAGAGTATTAACTGAAGAACTAATAAAAAATCTTTTTAAGGGGGTAACTGATAAATGAGACCAGTTATTAACTATGATGAATTGATGAAAAAAATTCCGTATAAATTTGCGATTCCGATTGCAGTTGCAAAAAGAGCTGAAAACCTTAAAGAATTTGCAAAAGCATACGTTGAAACATGGGATAAAAATTACGTAAGTATAGCTTTAAAAGAACTTAGCGAAGGGTATATTAGAATCAAAAATGAAGAAATTTTAAAAATTTTGATTCCAGATGTTAAGTAAGTTTATTGAGCTATACTAAAAAGAAAGCCACCTTAAGGTGGCTTTCTTTATTTTTATTTAGTTATAGGTGATTTTTCCAAGAATATTTTAACTAATTTATATGTGTTATGGTAATCATCAAGATTTATAACCGATAATGGACTGTGTATATATCTAGAAGGGATAGAAACTACCGCTGCTGGAACGCCATACACACTTCTTGCATATCTTGCAGCGTCTGTTCCGCCAGCTGTCCTTCTTTTGTATTGGAATGGAATGTTATTTTCCTTAGCAGTGGAAACTAAAGCCTCAAATAATTTCCTATCAATAACATATCCTGAATGAAGAAAAGTAAGAGCTGGTCCGTCTCCTAAGTGTGTAGCCCAGTGTTCTTTTCCTAATTCGGGATTATCACCTGCAGTTGTGCATTCTAAAGCAATGGCAAAATCTGGTTTGATTTGCTCTGAAACAACTGCAGCTCCTCTTAATCCTGTTTCTTCTTGAACTACAAATGCAAAATACAAATCATAATCACTTTTTACATCATTAAGTATGAGGTCTAATAAAATACTACATCCACCTCTATCATCAAAGGCTTTACCAGTGGCAAAATTTCCGATTTGTTTATATTTCGTTGTAAATGAAACATAATCACCTACACTCACATTTTTAGAGGCTTCTTCTTTTGATTTAAAACCAGCATCAATTTTTAAATCAGAAAATTTTGGTGTTTTCAGATAATCTTCTTTTTGTAAATGTATTGCCTTAAAACCGATAACAGCAGATATTCTATCGTTTATCAAAACTTTTTTTCCAATTACTACTCTAGGATCTACACCTCCTACTGGCATAAAAGAAAAAGTACCATCATCATTGATTTTAGTAATCATAAAACCGACTTCATCCATATGAGCATCTAAAACTACTTTTCCTTTTCCATTTCCTTTTTTAAAAACAATCAAGTTTCCCATTTTGTCAATCCAGTATTTATCTACTTTTTCTTTTATTTTTTTTAAAATAAAATCTCTCACTTTAGATTCGTTACCGGATACACCATTTAGTTCGGAAAGTTCTTTTAAATACATTATAGCACCTCCATTTCTAATATAGTAAAGGCCATAAGTTTAGCTGTGTCTTCAACATCTTTTATGGATACCTTTTCATATGGTGTATGCATATATTTTAAAGGAATAGATATTAGTTGTGTCATAACACCGTCGCGCACCAATTGAACAGCATCAGTATCAGTACCAGAATTTCTTGGGATTGGTTCGAGTTGAAAATTAATATTGTATTTGTTAGCTACTTCTCTTACTTTTTCGTTGAAATTTTTGTTAATTACAGGGCCAAATCCAATAGCTGGGCCTTTGTTAATTTCGATTTTAACGTATCCAGGTATTTTTTCGTCACCATGTGTCACATCGATTACAAATGCATAATCAAGTTCTGTTAAATAGGCACTTGTTGGAGCACCTGGTCCCCCGATTTCTTCTTGAGTTGAAAAGACATAATAAACGTCAAATGAGTGATTCATTTTTTTAAGCATTTCTGCAACTTTAATTATAGAAACACAACTAGCTCTATTATCAAGAGCAGGTGCGAAAACAAAATTATTGCTCTCGAAAGCCTCCAAACCATCAAGCATGACAATATCGCCAACTTCTATCTCATCCCAGTTTTCATTCATGCTAATATCCAAAAAAAGCCCATCAAAATCAGGCATTCTTTTTCGTTCATCTTTTTTCTGAAGATGAGGAGCTAAAAAACCAAAAATTCCATTATATTTTTTACCATTTGAATATATAACTGCCCTTTGTCCAGCAATTACCTTTGGGTCCCAGCCACCTATTTGTTCAACATACGCATAACCCAATTTGTCAATTTTTGATATAACAAAACCTAGTTGATCAACATGAGCAAGAAGACCTATTTTACCTTCACCTTTACCTTTTTTCAAACAAATAAGACTTCCCATTTTTGAAATAAAACACTCATCAGAAAATTCTTGCATTATATTTTTGATTTCTTCAGTTATTTTTTGCTCATATCCTGAAGGTCCATGAATGGAAGTGAGCTTTAATAACAAATCTTGTGTAGTCAATTTAATCCCTCCTTTTAATTATTTCTACAACAATTTTAACATAATTTACTATAATTATTGTTATAATATAAATAAAAAAATAAAGAGAGGTGGTGAAATGCGAACACCTAAAATTATTGAATTTGAATTAACTACCTCATGTAATTATTCTTGCATCCATTGTTATTGCAATGCTGGAAGGATATCAAAAAATGAACTATCAACAAATGAAGTGAAAAAAGTTATAAAAGATTTGCATGAGTTAGGAGTTCAAATCATTGACCTTATTGGCGGTGAACCGTTGATTCGTTCAGATATTTTTGAAATAGTGTCTTTTGGAAAGAGTATAGGAGCGCAATTAATGATTAATACTAATGGTTCTCTTGCTACAAAAGAAGTAGTTAAAAAATTAAAAAATATAAATCCAAATTTACTTATAGGGGTTTCAATTGATGGTCATAAAAAAGAAATACATGAATTTGTTAGAGGTGCAGGTACATTTGAAAAAACTATGAAAGGTTTGAAAAATTTTTTGGAATATGGTTTTGATACTACCATTTTACATGTTATTAATAAACACAATTATAAATATTTTGAAGAAATGGTCTTGTTTGCAAAAGAATTGGGAGTTAGTTTATATGTGGATAGATTTGTTCCAGTAGGTCGTGGTGAACAATTTAAAGATATTCTAATTCCAACAAAAGAGATGATTGAATACATAAATAAAATAATTGAAAAATATAAAAATCAAGTTAGATTTTTTGTAGAAGAGAACATTGAAGGCGGTGAGTGTACAGCAGGAAAAACTCATGCTTCAATTTTAGTCGATGGTACGGTTGTTCCTTGTGGACATTTCAGATATGATTCTCAATATTATATGGGAAACATTAGAGAAAAACCTTTTAAAGAAATTTGGGATTCTTTTAATCCAGATATTTTAATGGTTGGATGTAATGGTTGTAAATTATTTGATAAATGTAAAGGTGGTTGCAGGGCTTTTGCGCATAAATTGGGATTAACTTACGATCCAATTTTTTGTGAGGAGGAAATAAATGTTTGAGAAAGATTTACAATTTAGACGTTTTCAGTTATATGGTTTTTTAAAGAATTTAAGATTTTTTGAACCTTTTTTAATACTTTTTTTATTAAGTAGTGGTTTAAGTTATTTTCAAATTGGTGTTCTGTATTCTATTAAAAGTATAGCGACAAATATTTTGGAAATTCCCACTGGAATAGTTGCAGATTTATATGGGAGAAAAAAATCAATGCTTTTTTCAATGGGTTCATACATTGTCTCTTTTTTAATTTTTTATTTTTCCTATTCTTTTTATTTATACATTTTAGCAATGATTTTCTTTTCTTTTGGAGAAGCTTTTAGAACCGGGACACATAAAGCGATGATTTTTGATTATTTAAGAATAAAGGATATAGAACATTTAAAGGTTCAATATTATGGTTCTACAAGAGCGGCTTCTCAATTAGGATCTGCTTTGAATTCTTTATTGGCCGCCGTAATAGTTTTTTTAAGTGGCGATTATCGGAAAATTTTTGCATTTACTATTATTCCGTATATTTTGAATTTTATAAATCTTGCTACATATCCAAATTTTCTTGATAAATCTGATGGGAAAAAATCAAAAACAGCAACTTTAAAAGATTTTGTAGCTGCTATTTTAGACTTGAAAGTTTTGAAAATTATTCTAAATACATCATCTTACTCGGGAATGTTTAAAAGTATTAAAGATTATTTGCAACCGATATTGAAAACTTTTGCACTATCAATACCAATTTTTGTTTCCCTAGATAACGAAAAAAGATCTTCAATAATTATAGGTTTGGTGTATTTTGTTTTATACCTTTTAACTTCATTTGCCTCAAAAAATTCATGGAAAATTGAGAAAAAAAGTTCTGCATTTGCACTAAATCTTACTCTAATAATAGGTGCACTATCGATTGTTTTTGCAGGATTATCATATTTGTTTAAATTATACCTGATTTCAATAATAATTTTTGTATTGCTATATGTTATTGAAAATTTAAGAAGGCCAGTTTCTGTTTCATATATAAGTGAAAATATAAAAGCAGATGCAATGGCCTCAGTACTCTCCGTAGAATCGCAATCTACAACTCTTTTAACAGCTATTTTTTCAATTTTAGTTGGTTATTTTGCTGATAAATTTAGTATTGGTACTGCAATTTCAATAGCCGGTTTAGTTTTATTAATTTTTTCTTTTTTTATCAGTATTAAGGGAAGGAAAAAAACATCTTAAATTTGTATTTATGTTTTTAATGGTGTATAATTGAAATATCAATTTATGTGAGGTGAGAAAATGGGTGTTAAAATTGGAGACACTGTGAAGGTTCATTATGTTGGGAAATACGAAAGTGGGGAAGTTTTTGATAGTTCTTTGGAAAAAGAACCACTTGAATTTACTGTTGGAAATAAACAAGTAATTCCTGGTTTCGAAGAAGGGATTATAGGTATGGAAATTGGTGAGAAAAAAACAATAAATGTACCTTTTGATAAAGCCTACGGTCCTTTTAGAGAAGAACTAGTTTTCCCTGTTGAAAAAAGTAAACTTCCTGAGGATATTTCTGAGGGTCAATATTTGGAAGTTCACCAACCAGATGGAAACAATTTTGTGGTTAGAGTTTCTGAAATAAAAGATAATACAGCTTATCTTGATGCGAACCATCCACTGGCAGGTAAAAATCTAGTTTTTGAAGTTGAAGTAATTTCTATTGAAGAATAATAGATGTTTATTGAAAAAACGGTTCCCATATGGGAACCGTTTTTTCATACTAACCTGTAAATAATTTTGTGGTTGTAGATTTCTTTTGGATATAAAATAACATTTGGAAACTTTTCTTGATTAGGTGAGTCAGGAAAAAATTGCGGTTCTAAACATATTCCAAAATGTTTGTTATATATTTTTCCAAATTTACCTATTAAGCCATTTAGATAGTTTCCGGTATAAAGCTGAAGTCCAGGTTTAGTAGTAAAAATTTCCATTGAAATTCCTGTATCTAATGATTCTAATTTTGCGGCAAATGTCAAGTCATTTTTTGATTTATTTAAAACGTAATTTATATCATATTCATAGTTTTTAGTTAATAGTTCACCTAAAATCTTTGGTGCTCTAAAATCATATATAGTTCCTTCAGTTTGTTTAATTTCTCCTGTTGGAACTAGGAAGTTATTAACAGGGGTAATATAATCAGAATTGATTTGAAGCCTGTGGTTATAAATATCTCCATCTCCTGATAAATTAAAATAACTGTGTTGTGTAAGATTTACAATAGTTGGTTTATCCGTAATTGCAAAAAATTCAACGATTAGCTCATTTTCATTATTCAAAGTATATTTTATAGAAACATCCAGGTTTCCAGGATAGCCTTCTTCACCATCGTGGCTTAAATATTTCAAAATCAACGAAGGACCAATGGGAGTACTAAGAGGTATTGACTTAAAAACTCTGGTATGAAAACCTTTAATTCCACCATGCAAAGAATTAGGAAAATTTCCATCATTTAAAGCTAATTGATAGGAGATTCCATCGATTGTAAATCTGCCATTTGCTATTCTATTCGCATATCGTCCAATAATAGCCCCGAAAAAGTAGTTTGAATTAAATTTTTCATACTCTTCTAATGAATCAAACCCGAGAACAATATCGTGGAATATTCCTGAATTATCAGGGACCCAGAAGTTAGTTATAATTCCTCCGTAATTTAATATTTTTATCATAAGACCATTTTTATTTAATAATGTATATTGATATACAGGAATTTTTTCTGTTGTATAACCATATAATTCTTTTTCAATAATACCTGTTGAGTTATTTTTCAAAATCATCACCTCTATGGATATTCTAAGATTATTATACACTAAAAAAGTGCTTTTTAAATTTGCCATATTGACAGCTGCTGTAAAATAAAGTAAAATTTTTTTAGGAGGTTGATAAAATGAGAGAAAATATGAAAAAAATTTTGGAAATTTTGTCGAATTCTAAAGAGCCAGTTAAAGGAAAGGATCTTGCAGAAATTATTGGAGTTAGTAGACAAGCTATTGTTCAATATATTTCAGTTTTAAAAACAAAAGGTTATAAGATTTTTTCCACAAGAGACGGATATATTCTGGAAAATTCTAAAGATAAGGTACGTAAAATGGTTGCAGTAAAACATTCTTCTAAAGAAATTTATAATGAACTGTTAAAAATCGTCAAAGCTGGTGGAAAAGTTATAAATGTAATAGTTGAGCATCCAGTTTATGGAGAAATAACAGGAAGACTTGATATTGCTACAATTGATGATGTTTCAAAATTTATTGCCTTGATGGAATCGACACATGCAACTCCCTTATTAGAACTTTCGGGAGGAATTCATATTCATACAATTGAAACTCCTGACAAGGAAACTATGCAAAAAGTTTTAAATGCTATTCAAGAGTACATTATCAAGGAGGTATAGATTATGAAAATTGATGAAGTGGTTCAAAAACTCATTTCCAAAAAAGATCAAAAAAGACTTCTATTAATTACTTCCTTATTATGGATTATAGGTGCTGCTGGTGTAATGGTTATGCCTTTTGCTATACCGGATATTTCTAAGGAATGGTCTTTAAGTGTTTCATTAGTAAGTTCACTTATAAGTTCGGTGTTTTTAGGAATGTTAATTGGTGCATTATCTTCTGGGTTGATTCTTGATTATTTTGGTAGAAAAACCGGGACAATAATTTATTTATTAATATCCGTTTTTTCTACATTTCTTTTTGGCTTTTCGAAATCATACAATCTAGCTTTAATTTTTAGATTGTTATCTGGAATTGGTTATGGAGGACTTTTACCATCTGTTAATACATATTTATCAGAATATACTTCAATTAAACTTAGAGGAAGATATTTAGTTCTTTTGGAATCAAGTTGGGCAATTGGAAGTATTTTAATAGCATTTTTTGCAGTTACATTTGCTCAAAAGTATGGTTGGAGATGGAACTTTTATATCTTTTTACTTGGGCTTCTTTCTTTAATACCTTTGCTTAAAGAAAAAGAAACACCAAAATTTATATTTAAGAAATATGGAAAAGAAAAACTTGAAAAAATCTATGGAAAAATTGATGGTGAAATAGAAGAAGTTGAAGAAGCAAAAATTACATATGCAAAATTATTTGAAAAAACTCATATAAAAGAAACTATTTTAATAATTGTTAATTGGTTTGTAGTAAGTTTTGTATATTATGCTTTATTTTCTTGGGCTCCCAAAATTTTCGTTTCAGAGCTTGGAATAACCATTACAAAAGCGAAATGGTATACTTTTTATATATATTTAGCTCAATTGCCTGGTTATTTATCTGTAGCGTATTTAATTGAAAAATGGGGAAGAAAGCGCACTCTAAGCATCTATTTTATGGGAATGGGGTTAAGTGCACTTTTACTTCCGTTTGTTTCTGGAAATATCTCATTTTTACTAATTATGCTTATAATCTCATTTTTTACACTTGGAGTTTGGGGAATGGTTTATGCATATACACCTGAACTTTTTCCAACAAGCTTAAGAGGAACAGCGAATGGACTTGCAGGTGCAACTGCAAGAATAGCTGGAATTATTGCACCATATTTTACTGGATATTTTGTTAATCGTTCAATTTTTGGTGCTTTGGTTATTATATCTATTCTATCGGTGATTTCAGGAATAGTTGTAATGTTAATAGGAAAAGAAACCAAAGATAATTTTATAAATTAGTGTCCACTTGGGCACTAATTTTTCTAAAGCTGTAATTTGACTAGAACATTTTTTTATGTTATACTATTAGCAGACTTAACATAAGAGTGATAAGGCAAGTGATAAGTGAGGTGGTAAAATGAAGGATCTTACAGACAGGCAAGAAAAGATCCTTTACTGTGTTGTTAGAGAATATGTAAAAACTGGTGTTCCCGTTAGTTCAAAAAAAGTTCTTGAATCTACCAATTTAGAATGGAGTGGTGCAACTGTAAGGAATGATTTAAGAAAATTGGATTATTTAGGATATATTTTTCAACCTCATACTTCTGCGGGAAGGATACCAACTGATAAAGGGCTTCGGTTCTATGTAAATGAAATACTGAAGATAAGGAATGAAACAAAAAAGAAAAGTTTAACTGTTGATACTGCTATAAACTTCCCTATTGGTGATTTAGATAAAGTTATTCAGGGTGCTGCTAAATTACTTGCGACAACCGTGAAAGGGTTTGTAATAATCGAAAAACCTAGTCCTATGAACCTAAGAATTAAAAGAATAGTTTTAACACCAGTTACAAGCAATTTTTCCATTGTGAACATCATAACTGAGCTTGGTTTAACCACTGTACTTCCTATTCAACATTCTGAAATATTTAATATAGAAGATATAGAACATTTCATGAATAAAAGTTTGCAATCTGCATTTTTGAGTGATTTTAAGCAAAAATTAAAAGAATTAATAGAAAGATTTTCATGGGCAGAAGGGAGATTAAAAGAATTTATTGAACTTTCTGAACGGATAGCCTCTGAAAAATACGAAGATTACATAATTGACGGTGTTTTCAACCTCATAAATGCAAAAAGATTTGATGAAAATAAATTGAAAGAGATTATCAGGTTTTCAACTTCAACAGATTTTTATTCACAGATTTTCAATCTTAGTGAGGGAGTATATATTGGTAGAGAACACAATTTTAGAAATTTCGAACAGTATACAATAGTAATAGTACCTTATTTTGTTGGTACAAGGGAAGTAGGAAGAATCGCAGTAATCTTTGATAAATTTAGTGATTATGATAAAGTTTTTGAAAGTATAGAATATGTTGTAAATAGATTAACGGAATACTTTACAGTTGTTTCAAGAAATATTCAATAATGGAGGTGAGATTATGGAAGAAAGGAAAAAAGAAATGAAAGAAAAAATAAATGAAAAAGAAATCCAAAAAGGAAAAAGTAATGAAAAAAATGTCAATAAAGAGGAAAAACAAAAGAAAGAAAAAGAAGAGTTAAAAGAAAGAATAAAAGAACTTGAAGAACAGCTAAAAGAATTTGAAAATTATGCAAGACTTTTAAAATCTCAATTTGAAAATTATAAAAAGGATGTAATGAAAGAAAAAGAACAATTAGTGGTAAGTACTACTGGAAGAATTGTTGAAAAGTTTATACCAATTGTAGATGATTTTAAAAGAGCATTCTTTAATGCAGAAGATGAGTTAAAAAACACAAAATTTTACAAAGGAATCGAATTAATTTACAAAAATTTACTAAAAACACTTGAAAATTTGGGATTAAGTGAATTAAAAGTTGGAGAAAGATTTGATCCATTTGAACAAGAAGCAGTTGAAAGAATTGAAGATGAACAAAAAGAAGAATACACAGTAGTTGAAGTAGTAGAAGATGGTTATAAATTTAAAGATCGAGTAATAAAACCTGCAAAAGTTAAGGTAACTGTCAAACCCAGGAGGTGATTTTAATGACAAAAAAAGATTATTATGAAATATTAGGTGTTTCCAGGAATGCGACAGAAGAAGAAATAAGAAAAGCATACAAGCAATTAATCAAAAAATGGCATCCAGATAAACATCATGAAAATAAAAAAGAGGCAGAGCAAAAATTTAAAGAGATACAGGAAGCCTATGAAGTTTTATCAGATCCTGAAAAACGCGCTATGTATGATAGATATGGTTATGTAGGAGATGTCCCTCCAAATGCTGGTGGTTATGGCGGTTTTGGAGGATTTGGAGGTTTTGAAGATATTTTCAAAGATTTTGGGGATTTTATTAACAATGATATCTTTAATATCTTCTTTGGAGATCAGAGAACTTCTTCAAGGCGTCGTCAAAGAACTTCAAGAAGAGGTGAAGATATTAATATTAATGTGGATATTACATTTGAGGAATTATTTAAAGGGGTAACAATTCCTTTGGAATATGAAAGATATGAAATATGTTATCATTGTAACGGAGAGGGAGTTGAACCCGGAAGTGGATGGGTGACTTGTCCAAAATGTCATGGAACTGGAACTGTTAGAGAAGAAAGAAGGACTTTTTTAGGAGTTATAGTCAATCAATATACCTGTAATCAATGTGGTGGGACTGGAAAAATCCCTGGAGAAACCTGCCATGTTTGCGGTGGAACAGGAAGAGTTAAAAAAAGACGCAGAATAGAAGTGAAAATTCCTGCTGGAGTTGAAGACGGGACAGTTTTGAGAATTGCTCGTGCAGGTAATGCAGGTTATAACGGCGGAGAATATGGAGATCTCTATGTACACGTTAGAATAGTTGGTACAAGTAATTTTATTAGACAAGGTAATAATTTAATTAGAGATATTAAAATAGATTATATTGATGCTATTTTAGGTACAGAAATACAGCTAAAAATGCCAGATGGAGCTGTGAAGAAGATTAAAATACCTTCAGGTGTTCAAAACGGTGAAGAAATTCGTGTATATGGGGAAGGTTTGCCTGATATGAGAACAGGAAAAAGAGGAGATTTGATCTTGAGGATCAAAGTTGAAATTCCTAAAAGAGTTTCAAGAGCTGAAAAGAAGTTGCTTGAGGAAATTGCAAAGATAAGGAGGAAAAAATGAATGAAGTTGAAAAAATTGTTGAATTTTTGAAGAAATCAATTAAAGAAAACAATTTTTCAGGAGCTGTTTTAGGAATAAGTGGTGGAATTGATTCTGCCGTTGTTTTAGGATTACTTGTAAGAGCAATTGAAAGAGATAAAATAATGTGCTTTATGCTTCCTGAAAGAGATAGTCCTCCTGGTAGTGTAGAAGATGCGAAATTAGTCTGCGAACATTATAAAGTAAAGTATAAGATCAAAAATATTACTAAAATTTTAAAAAGTCTGGGTATATATGGCTATTTTCCTCCAGCGGCTCTAATTCCATGGAAAATAAAAGCAAAATATGCAAAAGAAAAGTGGAAAAATTTCAATAAAGATACGAATCCTTACGAAATGGATGTGCTTGGAACCAATGACCCTGAATTTCTTAAAGGAATTTCTTATTATAGAGCAAAACATCGTATTAGAATGGTTTATTTATACAAAGAAGCTGAGCTCAGAAATTATGCAGTTATTGGAACCACGAACAGAACAGAGTTTTTAACTGGTTTGTATGTTAAATGGGGAGACGATTCTTCAGACATTGAACCTATTCTTCATCTTTATAAAACTGAAGTTTTTGAACTTGCAAAAGAGCTAGATGTACCTGAAAAAATTATTAAAAAACCTGCTTCACCTGATTTGATTCCAGGATTAACTGATGAAGAAGCCCTAGGATTAAGTTATGTTGACATTGATAGAATCCTTAAAAAAATTATTGAAGGAAATAATTTAGACGATGAAGATCCTCGAAAGGTAGCTGTGGTTAAAAGATTATACGATTTAGGAGAGAGAAGGAATAAAGTTAGAAATATTAATTTATTAAGCATAAAAGAGGGGTAAAAAAATGAGTTTGAAGAATATAGCAGAATCAATTGTAAAAGAAACTATTGAAGAAATTTTGCCTGAAAATCTTGTTAAATCCAAATTGAAAGAATTAAATATTAATGAGGAAGTTTATGTTCTTTCTATAGGAAAGGCTGCGTGGAGAATGGCAAAAGCTGCTTCTGAAGTTTTAAAAGTAAAAAAAGGAATTGTGATTACAAAATATGGTCATTCGTTGGGTAATATTGATGGTTTTGATATCTTTGAAGCAGGTCATCCAATTCCTGATGATAATTCTTTAAAGGCTACTGAGTTCGTAATTAAAAATTTTGAAAAGTTAGGTAAAGATGACCATTTGATTTTTCTAGTTTCAGGAGGGGGCTCAGCTCTTTTTGAGCTTCCTGAGGAAGGCATTAGCTTTGGAGAAATTCAAGATATTACAAAACAACTTTTAAATTCAGGTGCAGATATTGTTGAAATAAATACCATTAGAAAAAGACTTTCGCGGGTAAAAGGTGGTAAATTTGCTAAAATTGTTTACCCAGCAAAAATTACGGCTTTAGTATTATCTGATGTTTTGGGAGACAGGCTTGAATCTATAGCTTCTGGCCCTGCATATCCAGATATAACAACCAAAGATAATGCATTGAAAATTGTTAAAAAGTATAATTTAAGAATAACTGACAATGTTTTAAAAGTTCTAAAAAAAGAGACTCCAAAAGAAATCAAAAATGCTGTTCATTATGTTATAGGAAGCGTTGATATGGCTTGTAAAACTGTTGAAAAACATGCCAAGAAAGAGGGATTTAATACTTATATTCTTACAACTCAACTTAATTGTGAAGCAAGAGAAGCTGGAAGGTTTGTTGCAAGTATAGCAAAGAGTATAAATCAAACAAGTTTTAAAATCCCTGCATGTATTATTTATGGAGGAGAAACTGTTGTAAAAGTTAGAGGAAATGGAAAAGGTGGAAGAAATCAAGAACTTGTATTTTCTGCAGCTTTGGAAATTGAGGGTATGAAAAATATTGTGATTGTCTCAGTAGGTAGCGATGGTACAGATGGTCCTACAGATGCAGCTGGGGGGATTGTAGATGGTGAAACAATAGTAAAAATAAAGAGATTAGGAAAAAATCCATATGAATATTTAGAAAATAACGATACGTATAATGGTCTTTTGATTTCGGGTGATCTACTAAAAACTGGACCAACTGGTACGAATGTTAATGATTTTGGTTTTCTACTTATTGGGAGATAAAATATGGAAATTTTGGTTTTAACAAAAATAACCGATTATTTTGAAAAAATGATGAAAAAATATTCTGAAACTTATGATCTGACTTGGTATACAACCAAGGATATCGAAAGAGTTCTTCCAAAAATTGATGCAGTAATAGGGGCATCCCTTACACCTGAACAAATAGAGAAGGCAGAAAATTTAAAAGTAATTTTTATTCCCTGGGCTGGAGCAGAAAAGCTTCCCTGGGAAATAATTAAAAAAAGAAAGATTTTGGTGTCTAATTCTCATGGTAATGGAAAAATTGTTGCTGAAAGAGCATTAAGCCTTGCTTTGGCTTTGCTTGGAAGAGTTGTTGAATTTCATAAGGATTTGGAAAAGGGAATTTGGCATGGTTTTGTAAAGGGTTTTAAAGTTGAAGACCTTTGGATTTCTTTACAAAAAAAGCCAGTAGCTATCTTGGGCACGGGAGTTATTGGAAAACATTTGGCAAAATTATTAAAGGGATTTGAATGTACCATAAAGGGATTTAAAAGACATGTTGAAAAGGTAGAAGGATTTGACAAAATTACAGATTCAATTTTTGAAGCAATAAAAGATGTTGATGTTGTTTTTTTAACTTTGCCACTTACAAATGAAACTTATCATATTATAAATGAAAAAATTTTAAACAAAATGAAAGGAAAGTATTTAATAAATGTTGGACGTGGAGAATTAATTGATGAAAGAGCTTTATATAATGCTTTGTTGAAAGGAAAAATTGCTGGATTTGCGAGTGACGTTTGGTATGAGTACCCTGACAAAAATAGAGAAGTTGCTTTACCATTTCATTATCCTTTCCACTTATTTAAAAATGTTGTCATTTCTCCTCATGTTGGTGGATTTACCATTGAAGGACAAAACGGACGAATTGACGAGCTTTTTGAAAATATTATTCAATATTTGACAACAGGAAAACCAAAAAATATTGTAGATCCAGAGAAAATGTATTGATAAGTTTTTAAAAAAGGAGTGATAATATGAATATTACTGTAGTTGGAGCTGGAAATGGTGGACTTGCTCTTGCTGGATTTTTGGGAATGAGGGGTTATAAGGTTACATTATATAACAGGTCTCTTAAAAGAATTTTGCCCTTTATGAAATCGAAAACCATTAAACTTGAAGGAGAGGTTAATGGAAAAGTTACCATTGAGAATATTACAACTGATCTTAAAGAAGCTTTAGAAAATGCCCAGCTTATAATGATAGTTGTTCCTGCTTTTGCTCATGCGGATATAGCGAAAAAAGTTGCAGAGTATGTAAAAGATGGGCAGGTTTTTGTTTTAAATCCTGGAAGAACTTTTGGAGCACTTGAATTTTGGAGTGTTTTAAAAAGTTTAGATGTAAAAAAAGAAATTATTGTAGCAGAAGCTCAAACTTTTCTTTTTGCTTCTAGAACCTCAAATCCTGGAGTCTCTCACATTTTTAGAATAAAAAATGCAGTACCAGTTTCTGCCTTACCTTCTAAGAAAAATACTCTTTTAAAAGAAATTTTAGAGGAAGTACTACCTGAATTTCAGGTTGTTGATTCAACTTTATATACAAGTTTTAACAATATAGGTGCAGTATTTCACCCGGCAACTTTAATTTTGAATTCTGGTCGTGTTGAGAGCACCTATGGAAAATTTGAATTTTATCTTGAAGGTATAACTTTTTCTGTTGCTAAAGTTTTAGAAAAAATTGATCAAGAAAGATGCCATGTTGCAAGGACTCTGGGAATTGAACCGATGACTGCAGTTGAATGGTTAAATTATGCTTATGATGTTCAAGGTAGTAATTTGTATGACGCCATTCATAACAACAGTGGTTATCAGGGAATTATAGCACCACCGAGTCTTCAAAACAGGTATATTTTCGAGGATGTTCCTATGAGTTTGGTGCCAATTTCATCTATGGGTAAAAAATTAGGACTTGATACACCAGCCATAGATTCTATAATTTATTTAGCTTCTATAATGATGAACAGAGATTTTTATAGAGAAGGAAGAACTTTGGAAAGATTAGATATTAAAGATAGGACTATTGATGAAATAAAGAATTTACTTTTTGAGGGGGTGTAAATTTGAGAAAAATTTTAGGAGCTGCAATTGGAAGTTGTGTTCATGTAGCAGGACTTTTTAATTTTTTAAAATTGGCGGAAAATGAAGGATATAAGACAATTTATCTTGGTGGTGCTGTTGATTTAGATAAATTAGTTGGTGCAATTATTGAATCGGATCCAGATATTGTAGCTATTAGCTATAGATTGGATCCTAAAGCATTAGAAAAACTATTAAAAGAGCTAGAAAAAAGGTTAAAAGATAACGGTCTACTAAATAGAATTTATGTGTTTGGTGGTACTGTTGAAACAGGTTCAGTTGCAAAAAAATTTAAATTTATTTCCAGAGTATTTGATGGCACTCAGGAAATTGAAGATGTTATTTTATGGCTAAGGAATGCTGAAGTAAAAAAGAAAAAGTCAAAATTACCACCACAAAGTCTTCCAGAAAGGGTAAAATATAAAAGTCCTTTCCCATTAATTAGACATCATATTGGACTTCCAACACTTGAAGAAACTGAAGAGCATATTAAAACTTTGGCGGATTCAGGCTTATTAGATATAATTTCTCTTGCACCCGATCAAAATTGTCAACAGTATTTTTTTGAACCAGAGAAAATGGATAAAAAACAAGATGGTGCTGGTGGTGCACCAATAAGATCAATTGAGGATTTTAAAAAATTATATAACGCTACGCGTAGAGGAAATTATCCTTTAATGAGAAGTTACTCTGGAACAAGGAATTTAGTTGAGTTTTCTAAGATTTTAAAAGAAACAATCAATAACGCTTGGGCTGCTATTCCTTTAAGCTGGTATTCTGATCTTGATAGAAGATCAGATAGGGATCTTTTAAGTGCAATTAGAGAAAACCAGCAGGCAATTAGATGGAATGCGGAAAATAACGTACCTGTGGAAATAAATGAAGCACACCAATGGGCTCTTAGGTATGCTCACGATGCAATGGAAGTTGCTACATTTTATTTATCAGCTTACAACGCCAAAAAACTTGGTGTAAGACATTATGTTGCTCAATATATGCTAACAACTCCTCCTGGTCTTTCACCAAAATTTGATTTAGCAAAGCAAATTGCTAAAAAAGAATTGATTGAAACCTTACATGATGATAGTTTTGTATCCTATACAATGATAAGAACTGGCCTCCTTTCCTTTCCTGCAGATGAAAATGCAGCCATGGGACAATTAGTAAGTACAATGTTTTATGGAATGTATTTAAAGCCAGATATATTGCACATTGTTTCTTATTCTGAAGCTATTAGACGTGCCACAAGTAAAGAAATAATCGAAAGTGTGAAAATGGTAAAACAAGCTATGAGGAATGCTATGTTTGGGTTACCAGATCTTTTAAGTGATAAAGAAATTAAAAATAGAGTAGAAAAATTAAAAAATGAAGCTATGATTATAATTCAAGCGATTAAAGAATTAGGGAAAAGTTTCAAAGACCCGCTTATTGAACCAGAAGTAATTTTTAATGCCATTAAGTTGGGAATTTTAGATGCTCCGGGGCTGAAAGGAATGTCCGTGGCAAAAGCAAGATTTGATACGAGAATTATTAACGGAGCGTGTTTTGCTGTAGATGATCAAGGAAAAATATTAGATGAAGAAGAGAGAATTAAACTTATTAAAAAGGAGGCTGGAATATGAAAATTGCAATTGTGCATGATTTAAATATAAACAATGAAGAAAGTAAAATGGTTGAAAGTGTAAATAATGCAATTTCAAAAAAATATAATTGTGAATTAGTTCCTTTTGATGATAATTTTGTAAGTAAAATAAAAAATTATGATTTTGTTTTTAATCTTTCAAATAAAGGTGGGAGAGAAACTAAGCAATTACACGTTCCTTCAATTTTAGATAAATTAGGAATTCCATATACAGCTTCAAATGCATATTCTCATGCCCTGTGTTTGGACAAAATTACAACAAAAATAATAATGAAATTCCATAATATTCCAACTCCTTCCTTTATGTATTTTGATATTGGAGAATTTCCAGATAAAATTGATGAAGATAAAGTATATATCGTTAAACCTCCTAGAGAAGGAAGTGCAAGGGGGATTACTCGAAAATCAGTTGTTAACAATTTGGAAGATATGAAAGAGCAAATAAAAAAAATACATAAAGAATTTAAACAGCCAGCACTTGTGGAAGAGTTTATTGATGGTATAGAAGTTAGTGTTGGATTGATTGGAAATGCTGATAACTTGGAAGTTTTGCCAATTTTAGAAATAGATTTTTCTAATCTTCCTAAAGGTCTTGAAAGATTTTATTCATTTGAGGTGAAACATAATTATGGAGAATTAACAAATTATGTCTGCCCTGCTAGAATTTCTTATGAAATCAAGGAAAAATTAGAATTTTATGCAAAAAAAATATTTAAAGTGCTTTCATTGAAAGATTACGCAAGAATGGATGTTAGAATTCGTGGAGATGAAATTTATTTTATTGAGGTTAATTCACTTCCACAGCTTGTCCCAGTTTATTCTGATATAACAAAAATGGCAAAAGCTGCTGGTATGGAATATGATGATTTGATTCTGAAGATTCTTGAAAGTGCAATCAAAAGATACAAGGAGGAAGAAAAATGAAAAGTTATACTAAATACCTCTGGTTTAATACCAAAAAAAGAAAAGAACTTATTAGGATTACTGATACAATAGAAGAAATTGTTAGTGAAAGTGGGATTAAAGAAGGATTATGCTTAGTATCTGCTATGCATATTACAGCTGGTATAATTGTAAATGATGATGAACTTGGACTTCACAAAGATATCTGGGAATGGTTAGAGAAATTAGCTCCTGTTTCTAATTATAATCACCATTGGACTGGCGAAGATAATGGAGATGCTCATTTAAAAAGGATTTTAACTCATCACCAGGTTGTTTTACCGGTAACAAATGGAAAACTTGATTTAGGACCTTGGGAACAAATTTTTTATGCTGAATATGATGGTCAGAGAAGAAAAAGGGTAGTTGTTAAAGTGATAGGTGAATAATATGGAACTTTCACAATTTTACAAAACTGTATTGGGATCAATAGTTGAAGGTGTGATAATAATTGATAAAGACGCACGAATCTTGTATATTAACAAGACAGCCGTGCGTCTTTTAAATTTATCTGGTGATTTTATCGGGAAGCCGGTTACAAAAGTAATTCCCAACACAAGATTGCATATTGTAGTGAGAACAGGTATTCCAGAAATTGATGAAGTTCAGCATGTTGGTGAAAATATTATAGTAACTTCTAGAATTCCTTTGAAAGACAAAAATGACAACATAGTTGGTGCAGTTGCAGTTTTCAGAGATATAACAAGTGTTAGAAAACTAGCTGAAGAAATTACAAATTTACATGAAATTGAGGCAAGATTAAAAGCGATTATTGATTCAACATATGATGCTATTTCAGTAGCTGATGAATATGGAAATGTTGTACTTGTTAATAAGGCATATACGGAATTAACAGGATTTAAACCAGAAGAGGTAATTGGCAAGCCAGCAACAGTTGATATAGCAGAAGGAGAAAGTATACACATGACAATAGCAAAAACAAAGAAACCAATTTACAATGCTAGATTAAAAGTTGGGCCAACTAAAAAAGAAGTTATTGTTAATGCTCAACCACTTTTCATAAAGGGTAAATTTAGTGGAAGTGTTGCAGTTGTACACGACGTTTCTAGAATATTAGCGTTAACGAGAGAACTTGAGGAAATGAGAAGGATTATGAGACAGGTAAAAGCTCAATATACTTTTGAGGATATTATTGGAAATAGTGAAAAGATAGTAATAGCGAAAGAACAAGCCAAAAAAGTTGCCAAAACTCCGGCAACTGTTTTATTAAGGGGTGAAAGTGGTACTGGCAAGGAATTATTTGCACATGCAATTCACAATGAGAGCAAAAGAAAAGATGGACCATTTGTAAGTGTTAATTGTGCAGCAATTCCCGAGAATACATTAGAATTGGAACTTTTTGGTTATTCTGAAGGTGCCTTTTTTGGAGCAAAATCTGAAGGTAAAACCGGATTAATTGAGGAAGCTGATGGTGGAACTTTGTTTTTAGATGAAATAGGTAAGATGCCTTTAAGCATTCAAGCAAAAATTTTAAGATTTATTGAAACAAAAGAGTTTTTACCAGTAGGTTCAACTAAAGTAAAAAAAGTTGATGTGAGAATAATTGCTGCTACAAATATGGATTTAGAGGGTCTTGTAAAAAAAGAGAAATTTCTAGCTGATTTATATTTTAGGTTAAATGTTTTCCCTATTTATCTTCCCCCTTTAAGAGAGATAAAAGAAGACATTCCAATTTTAGTAAAATGCATATCAAAAAAAATTGCACAACAATTTGGTAGAAAAGTTGATGATGTGTCTTCAGTTGCAATTAAATATTTAATGAGTTATGAATGGCCGGGAAATGTGAGAGAATTAGAAAATGTTATAGGAAGGGCAATTATAAACATGAATATTAATGAGACAGTGCTTGAAAAAAGACATTTTCCAACATTGTTTCTTGAAAAAACCACTGAGAATTATAAATATGAAGGTTCATTAAAATCTCTAATTGAAGATTTTGAAAGAAAGATTATAGAAACAGTATTAAAGGAAAACAATGGAGATAGAACAAAAACTGCAAAAAAATTAGGAATAAGCTTAAGAACTTTATACTACAAAATGGAAAGATATGGTTTGTTATAAGGGAGGATTTTAAATGAAATTGAAAATATTACTTGAGGGTGGAATAATTAATGTTTCAAATATAGTAAAGGCTACCTTTTCAACTATTACACTTTTAGAACACGGTGATAGGAAAATTTTATTGGAACCTGGAGATTATACAACTCACAGTTTTTTGGAACAAAAGTTAAAAGAAATCGGAATTTCTGTGGAAATGATTAGCGATATAGTACTTACACATTTTCATCTAGATCACGCTTACAATTCTATCTTTTTTCCTAATGCGATTGTACATATTCACGAAAATTACTTAAAGAAAAATTATGAATCTTTTGGTATGATTATCGGGAAACAATACAAAATGATTCTAAATAGCTGGAAAGATGTTAAAACCTTTAGTAATGGTGAAGTATTGTTTGATTCTATACAGGTTTTCCATACCCCTTGGCATGCAAGAGAGCATTCTTCTTTTGTAGTTCAAACAGAAAATTATGGAAAAGTTTTTTTCCCGGGTGATATTGTAATGACTCGAGTTGAGTTTTATGATATAATAAGAATGTTGAGAAATGATGAATGCGCAAGATTTGTTCGCGAAATTGTCTCTAATTGTGATTATTTGGTTTTTACGCATGATAGTACCATGAGTTTGGAAAAATGGAGGTGAAATTAATGAAAATTGCATTAATTTCATATGAAGTGTATCCTTTTGCAAAGGTTGGAGGGCTTGCTGATGTTGTAGGTGCTCTCCCGAAATACTTAGAAAAGTTGTCAGTAGCTCCTTTTGTCTTTATGCCAAAACATAAAATTGTAGAAGATAATGCTAAAAAATTTTCATACACATTAGAAAAAGTTAAAGAAAATTTAGAAATACCATATCTAAAAACAGACGAAAAATTTGATATTTACATTTCTAAAATTCCTGGTAGCAATGTGCCGGTTTATTTTATTTCAAACCAATATTATTTTTCTGCAGAGGATGTTTATAACGGACCTGATCTTGCAGAACAAGCAATTTATTTTTCTGCAGCAGTGTTGGAAGCCTTAAAGGCATTAGAATTAGATGTTGATGTTATTCATGTAAATGATTGGCAAACTTCGTTGATTCCGGTTTATTTAAAAACATTGTATGCTGAAGATCCCTACTTCTCAAAAAAAGTTTCAGTTTTAACCATCCATAATCTTGGATATCAAGGAGTTTTCGAAAGTAAATATTTAAAATTTACGGGGTTGCCGGATTCACTTTACAATATTAATGGTTTAGAATTTTATGGAAAAATAAACTTTTTAAAAGGTGGAATCTTATTCTCAGACGTTATTAATACAGTAAGTCCTACGTATGCACAGGAAATACAAACAAAAGAGTATGGAGAAAAACTGGATGGTGTTTTAAGACTTAGGAGCGAAGATTTATACGGGATTTTAAACGGAATTGATTATGATGTATACAATCCTGAAACTGATTCGAGAATTTATGCAAACTATTCTTTGAAAGAAATTGGAAAAAAATACGAAAATAAAAGAAAATTGCAGGAAGAATTAGGTCTTCCTGTTAGAGAAGTTCCGGTAATAGGTATGATAACTAGGTTAGTTGATCAAAAAGGACTTGATATTTTAGCTGATGTTTTCAGGTATATTACACTTTTGGATGTTCAATTTGTTTTACTTGGCACTGGAGATAGAAAATATGAAACACTTTTTAAAGAATTTGAAAAAGAATTTTCTGATAAAGTATCTGCTAATATAAAATTTGATATTAATTTAGCTCAAAAAATTTATGCAGGTTCCGATATGTTTTTGATGCCTTCCAGATACGAACCGTGTGGTTTGGGGCAAATGTATAGCTTGAGATATGGAACTATTCCTATAGTTAGATATACTGGTGGTTTAGCTGATACGGTTAAAGAATATTATGAAAAGACTTTCAGCGGTAATGGTTTTGGATTTAAAGAATACAATTCTGCTTTTCTTTTGAAATCTGTTGCTAGAGCAGTGGATTTTTACAGGAATAAAAAAGTACACTGGAAAAAGATTATTGAAAATGCTATGAAAACAGATCTTTCATGGGAAAAATCTGCAAAAGAGTATTTAAACTTGTACAAAATTGCCGTTAATAAGAAAGTTTAAGGAGGTAATGAAATGCCTGAATATAGGAAAGATCCAGTTGTAAAAAGATGGGTAATTATTGCAACTGATAGAGCAAAAAGGCCACATGATTTTACAGTTTTAAAAGAAGAAAGCAAAAGTGGTTTTTGCCCGTTTGATTACGGCAATGAACATACTACTCCACCCGAAATTTTGGCTTTTAGGCCTGAAGATACAGAACCAAATTCTCCAGGTTGGTGGGTTCGTGTGGTTCCCAATAAATTTCCAGCAGTTAGTCCAGAGCTTGAGGTTAGAAAGTATGGTCATGGGATGTATGATGCTATGACTGGTTTTGGGTATCACGAAGTAATTATTGAAACTCCAGATCATGATAGCACTTTTGCACTTTTTGACGATAAACAAGCTGAAGAAGTGGTTTGGGCATATGTTAAAAGATATAATGAAATTTCAAAAGATAAAAGAATAAAATACATACTTATTTTTAGAAACCATGGAATTTTAGGAGGAGCTTCACTTTCACATCCTCATAGTCAGATTATTGCGATTCCTAGTGTGCCTAAAAGAGTTTTAGAAGAAATGAATGGTGCAAAAGATTATTTTGAATATAAAGAAAGATGTGTATTTTGTGATATGGTATCACAAGAAAAAATTGAAAATAAAAGGGTAATTGAAGAAAATGACAATTTCATTGCATTTGCTCCATTTGCTTCCAGATTTCCTTTTGAAGTTTGGGTTGTCCCTAAAAAACATTCGCATAATTTTGGAGATATAAGTGAGATAGAAGTAAAAGAATTTTCTAAAATTTTGAGAAATACTTTGTACAGAATTTATAAAATTTTAGATAATCCACCATATAACTTTGTTATTCATACTTCTCCAACTTACGAAGAAGGAAAAATTTATTATCATTGGCATGTGGAGATCATGCCAAGGTTGACGAGAATTGCGGGATTTGAATGGGGATCTGGTTTTTATATTAATCCTGTTCCTCCTGAAGATGCAGCAAAATATCTTAAAGAAGTAGAATTATAAATAAGAGGCGATGTTCATCGCCTCTTATTTTTTTCGCTTAATCCATATGGTTCTGATTCAACATTTGAAATGGGCTCCACATGTATTACTAAATCAAATAATTTTTCATCAAGTGAGCGAGAAATCTTTGATTTTAAACAATTCGTTATTTCATGAGCCTTTTTTACTGTAAGATTTGGATCAACCTCTATATCCATATCTATATCATATTTATTTCCAATTTTTCTGATTCTAACTTTGTGAGGATTGTGCACGCCTTCACATTGCTTGCATGATTCAAATACCACATCATAAAGCCATTCTTCACCTGGATGAATTCCATCCATTAAGGAGTAAAAATTTTCGCTAAAAATTTCAAAAGAAACTTTTATAATGAAAATAGAAATAATCAAACCTACTAAAGGATCCATCCATGGTAATCCTATTTTGTTTAGAAATATGCCAATAAATACAATTGAAGAAAGCATGATATCATTTCTCATATTTAATGCTTCGGCTATTATAGATTGTCTGTTGTACTTTTTTCCTGCACGATATTCAATCAAAAATAATGTCAATTTACCGGCTATGGAAATTAAAGTAATGATTAATGGAACAAAGCCAATAATTGTAAAATATTCCCCATTTATAAGTCTTTTTATACTTTCTATGGAAAGTGAAATTCCTGCATAAAACATTATAAAAGAAATAATTTTTGCAGCAATATTTTCAATTTTATGATGTCCATAAGGATGCAATTTATCTGGAGGTTTAGAAGAAAGCCTAGTTGCAAAATAAACTATAGTTGAAGTTAAAATATCAGTAGAAGAATCAATACCATCTGCAAGTATGGACATGCTATTGAAGATTAAACCTGTTAAAATTTTTAAGCCAGCTAAAATTGCATTAGTAAAAACTGCAAGAGTTGTAATTCTTTTTAGCGATTTTTCCAATTAAATCACCTCTATATGATATTAGCGTTTAAAACATCGGACATCAGTTTTAAAGAAAATTTATACATATCACTGTCATAAGTGATAGTAGCATTTTTAAATACGTTTACTATGATATCTCTATTTCTCAGTTCTTCGACGGTGAATAAAACGCAAATATTTGTTACTAGTCCAACCACATCAGCTTCAGTAATATTTAGAGATTTTATAGTTTCATCAATATTTGTTTTATAGAAAGCAGAATATCTACTTTTTTTAATGGAAAAAACTTTTTTGTAGTTTTTTATTGATTCTTTTATTTCATCAATTATTTCTGCACCATAGGAATTTTTTATACAGTGTTTAGGCCAAATCTTAAATTCTTTATCATTTTCTTCGTGCCAATCTTGAGTAAAAATAATTGGAAGATTTTGTTTTTTATAATCTTCAATTAAATTTAATACATAAGGGATTATTTTATCAGCTCCTTCAAAATATAAAGCCCCATCTTTTTTGGCGAAATCATTTTGCATATCAATAACAAAAAGGGCTTTCATATTTTTCTCCTCCCTAAATTGTCTTTTTAAATCCTTCTCCAAGAACATATCTAGATTCATTAACTATTACAAAGGCATTAGGATCAATCTTTTTTACATAATTTATTAATTCATTCAATTCTCTTCTTCTTATTGAAACAAAGATTATTTCTCTATCTTTTCCAGTGTATCCACCTTTTCCTTTAAGATAAGTAAACCCTCTTCCCATATCGTTTAGAATAAAATCGGCTATTGGTTTGTTTTTATCAGTAATAATTGTAACGGTAATTGCAAGTTCTAAACCTTTTAACACAAAATCAATTGTTAAACCATTTATAATAATTGCAAGAATTGAGTACATACCAATTTGAGGATTGAAAGCAACACCTGCAAAGAATCCTATTGTAAAGTCTATGATCAATAGGCTTGTACCAATTGGAAGGCTGAAAAATTTATTCATTATTTTGGCAATAATATCAGTTCCACCAGTAGAAGAGTTCTGGGCAAAAGTAATTGCCATTCCAACTGCTGTAAGGATGTCGCCAAAAAAGACTGCTAGCATAAGATCATTTGTTGTGTATTTAGGAACTTTCACAATTCTATCAAAAAAATCAATTAAAAAGTTTAACATAAATGTACAATATATTGTTTTGTAACTAAAATCAAAACCAATTGTTAGAAAAGCTATTAAAAATAAGACTATATTAATAATGTACATCCAAATACCAACGGGCAAAGAAATTAGCGAATGAAGAATAATTGCAAGACCTGAAGCTCCACCAGCTGCAATATTGTTTGGAACTAAAAACATAACTAATCCTAAAGCTGTTAAAGCTACACCTATAGTTGAGAAAATATACTCTTTAATGACTTGTTTTTTGGATATATGAGTCATTGTTAAATCCCCCCTAACTCAGTATATTTTTATTATTTCTCCGTATAATGGTCCTGCAGTAATTTTTTTAACTTTAACAATTGCTTTTTTTCCAATAAGATCAGGATTTCCTTTAAAAGCTATAATTTTATTTCTTATGTCTCTTCCATAAAAATACCCATTTTTTCCTTCTGATTCAACAATTATTTCTACTTTTTTTTCTAAATATTTTTCGTTTAACTTCCGATTTATTTCCTTTTGTAGATTGAGAAGGTATGCCATTCTTTTTGTTTTTATTAATCTTGGAACATTATCATCAAAAAATTTCCAAGCAATTGTCCCTTCCCTTGGCGAATAAATTGCTAAGTTTAATCTTTCAAATTCAATTTCTTTTACTAAATCAACGGTAGCTTTAAAATCTTCTTCAGTTTCATCTGGAAACCCAACAATAATATCACTGGAGATTGATGCGTCTGGAACAATTTCTCTGATTTTTTTGATTAATTCAATATATTCTTCTCTAGTATATCTCCTGTTCATTTTTTTTAAGATTTTATTGCTACCATGCTGAACAGGCAAATGGATATTTTTACTAATTTTTGGACTATTAGC